>Ga0310810_10000183_pt1 | contig 63882 bp, 91 predicted proteins | sample NCmetagenome_FD_207641 | JGI IMG/M metagenome (GOLD analysis project Ga0310810, IMG submission 207641) | Soil microbial communities from experimental microcosm in Duke University, North Carolina, United States - NC | ecosystem: Engineered > Artificial ecosystem > Soil microcosm > Unclassified ...
CGAGTACAAGTCGCCGACATTTTCGTGCAGCACCTTTGCGCATTCGGGATCGAGCGGGCGCTGTTTGTCAGCAAGCTGCTGTAGGGCGCCATTCATCCGCCCCGTCGCACCGGCAGACTCAATCGCCGCCATTACCTTAAGCACTTGCGCGGGATCGCCGAAGATCGTCACGCCTTCGTGCTTGCGGATAGCGTGGCTCGACAACACGCGCAGGGTTGTTTCGTTCGCACCGGCAGACTGGTGGGCGGCCTCAAGTACGTCGATTCGCTTTTCAAGGTCTTTGATAATGTCGTCAACGAATCGCCGCGAGCCTTTGTAAATTGCCACGTCAAGCATCGCTTCCCCCTTTCGCAGCAGCGCGGTCGATGCGCTCGATTTCGGCGAGGATCAGCGCGCCGGCTTTGACGAGATCGCGGCGCGGTGTCGTAGGCTTCCACCACGACTTGCGCCACGGCCACGAGGTCGGCGGCGCTCCCTTTGGCATCGGGAACAGGCCCGCAGACGCATAGGAAGCCGCTACGGCGTAGGATGCGGCGGCCATAGGCAATTGGCCGCCATCGTGTTCGTCATCGTGTTTCAGCGTCCATCCTTCCTGCTCGATCTGCCGGCGGCGCTCGGCCAGCACATCCCGCGCCGCCTCGCTCATCGTCGGGGCAGTGGCGAGCCTGTCGCGCAGCAAGTGAAGCCAGTTCTCGCAACTTTCCGTGTCGCCGTGCTCGTTGCAATACAGTGCCTGCGCGATGATTTCGGGGTTGCTGCCTTTGTAGGTATCGACAGGCTCCCGCCCCTCAGCAGGCGCAGCGCTGGCGCGCTCAATGTCTCGCGCGAAGTCGAAGAGCCACGGGTTGTATTTCGGCTCTTCGCCGACTCTGTAGCTTTCGATAGGGTATTTCTTTGCGATCTCTAAAACCTGATCATGCGTCAGCATTTACGGTCTCCGTGGCTTCATTGAGCAGTGCTCGCGTAGTCGAAATGACATGCCGCATGAACTGCCGGTCGGTAGGACGAGTGAAACCTTTGGCAAGCTTTTCGAGAGCATCGAAAACGGCGGAATCCGAAGCAGGCGCAGCGCTGGCGGCGATACCAGACACGAAATCGATAATCCGATTGATCTGTCTCGGACGGCTCTCGCTACTTTCCATCACCGCCGCGATACCGTATTCGAGGATCAGCGTTTTCAGTTCGTTACGTTGTTCGTCAGTCAGCATGACCGTCTCCTTTGGCGGCGAGAAGTGCGTACATCGCTTTGCCGGCCTCTCGGTCTGTTGCGCTCGTGCTCTTGCAGTAACCTGCTGCGTAAAATTCAAGGCGGCTACGCACATCATCGCTCAGCCCGCGCGCCGCTTGCTGCTCGCTGGCGGGTTGCGGAGCGGCGCTTTGCTTTCGTTTTAGCAACCGAATATCGTGCGCCGGCCCATCACTCTGTAATCCGTATCGGTCACATATGCCGGCCGCTGCTTCCAGCGCCTCGTCGGCCGATACGGCTGCGTCGTCGGTTTGGAGGGGAAATTTGTGCTGGATTTTCAGCAAGCGGGCGAGCCGCCGCAGTTGCGCGGCGACGCGTATGTCATGAGTGGTGGTCATGGAAAGCCTGTCGGGTCGATGATGAGGTACTACCAGAACGGTCGGCTATCCTCCTGCATGAACCGGGGCAACGCCCGGGGAAATGATGTTGACGGCGCACTCACGCAATAAGTGCTCGATCAGACCGCCTTTCCCGCCCAACTCCAGCAGGTCCAGCAGGTAGCGCGCGTACCAGGACATGGTAGGTCTCCTCCAGTAGTGCAAAGTACCACTGGAGACCTCAAGCAGCGGCCAACTCGAGGTCTCCTACAGCGTAGTTCTGCAACGCAGCACGAGCCTGGATCACTACTCTGCCGCGTGAGCATTGGACCCAACCTTGCCGTTCGAAGCGGGCCAAGGCATCGGTGACTGTTTCACGGCGCAAGTCAACGGCATTGGCGACCGTTTGCTGCGTGAGCGGCAAGTCGTCCAGTCCAAACCCGAGCAAATAGCGCGCAATGGAGCGCGAGCACGACTGCGTAGCCAGCTGCGACAAGTTCTCGATGGCGCGACAGTGCAGACGTGCCGCCTCGGACGTCAATACGTGGCGGAACGCTGCCACGTGCAGCAAGCCCGACGAGACCGTGTACAGATAACCCGGCAGACGCACCTGCAGCAAAGCCGAGTAAGGCTCCGCCCACGTGCATTCGCCTGGGCGCACCAGGACCGCGTCGACCAGATCGGGAGTCACAAGAGCCAGCACGGCAGTCACTGGAAAATAAGTCATCTGTTGTCGCATTGCGTAGCCGTCGCCGACTTCCATCAGTTGCACATACTGACGCAACTCCGGGTCGTGCTCCAACAGTTGCGCCAACACTCGGTTACGAACTGCCACAGTCTCGATCATGATAGCCCCCGATAATCGGTTTGGGTTTATGAGTATACGAGCACGATAGCTCTGGGATTTTGCCATTCCCAGAAGCCGCCGTGCTGCTGCGCGAACTGCTCCAACTCGGGCGCGATCCACGGGTAGCCGCCGTGATGTTCACCGTAGTAATCGGCAAAATTTGGCCCGTCCTCGGCCGACACGTACAGCTGTCCGCCCCGCACGAAAACGGTCGGTGAGACCTCGACCAGATCATACGGGAATTGAGCGCCGACGCCTTCGCGCTTGATCGCGCGAAGTTGCTCGGCCAACTGCTCCAGTTGTTGCGAATTCATGGCTGCTCCAGTGCGGATTTGACGTCCGCAATCAAGTTGTCCGACGACAAGCGGCCCAGACAAGGCTTCGGACCGGGGCCGAGCACGAACGGCAAGCGCCCGTCACCCATCGGAACGTTGATTGCCACGCGATCAGTCAGCCACAGCCAGCAATCGCCACTGTCGGTACGCGTCAAGGACACAATGACCAGCCCGGCCGCGACAACCTCGCGAGCTACCTGAGCGACACGGAATTCAATAGGACCCGATGTGAAATTCATGACGCCACCCTCATGACCAGTTGTCGATCTTGCCTTCATTAGCCAGCGCGTGCATCAAGCATTCGCCCAATTCCTTGGCCGCCTGGGCGTAAGTCAGCCCAGCTTTTACTTGCAGTCCGTAAGTCACTTTAAATCGTTTGGGGTTGGTTTTGCCGTAGGATTCTTGCTCCAGTTTTATCTGTCGTGCTTCATCGTTATAGCAGAGGGTCATGTCGAACTCCGAAAGCGCCGCCTGAGTGGCAGTACGCTTTATTAGAACACAGAGAGCACAAGTATTATACAAACTGAGGAGACGCCGCGATGCTATTTGGGAAACAGAGCCGAATCGGGGCCGTGCTTGATCATCGGCGCTTGCGAGGTCGTGCTGACCACGCCCAGTTAAACTGTCGACCCAGCACGGGGGCGTCAGGCGGCAACACGACGCAGTGCAGCCGGCGCGGCTGGCCGTCTCGCAGATCGATTTGGAAAATTCGGTAGCGCCGACCCGTGCCCGTGACGCATTCGTCGTCTTCCTCGGGCAACGGCCCGTTCCAGAACTTGACCGTCAGCTTAGTCGGGTCCCAAGCAGCCTTCACAACGATTCCTTAGCACCGCCGTCCGCGTATTCGTACAGACGGGCGCGGATGCCGAAATCGAACGCCGTGGCTGAGCTGATGACGGGAGTGGACTCGTCGTCCAGCTTGTAGTACGCCGCGTGTCCACAGTTGCGCAGCATGCGGTCCGCATAGACGTATCCGTCTACCCAGGCACGTGCATCGGACAAGACGCGCCGAGCCAGAAAGTACGAGCGCAGGAAAAGGACAATCCGGACGCGGAACTTCATGGCTCGACCAAACTGCGAGTTTGCCACCCGGGCTTGCCACAATACAGCTGCCAGATGCGAGGCGTGACGCTGATCCACGTCGGGTCTGGTTCGCCGAGCGACGGCTCAGGACGAATCTGATACTGAACGATGGGTTTGGTGACGGGGGTCGGCCCGGTGGACTGACGACGCAACCGCTCCAGTTCGTCCAACTCGGAGCGCAGAGCAGCCGCCACTGCGATCACCAGTTCGTCAACGCGAGCCTCGTTGTCGATGATGCGCACCATCGAGTGGCCCGGACTGGACTCGTGTCGTGCCACTGGTCGGGGACAGTCGTAAGCTTCGGAGCCGAGCGTCACCACGATGGCGTTGACGAGCCTATGGCGTAACTCCTCGGACAGCTTGTGTTGAAACTTCATGGAGTCGGTCTCCTGTCGGCAGTGGTGTCCTCCGAAACGCGGCAGGAGCGCTTAGCACTACTGGCCAGAAAGTTCCGAGCGGCGTCGTCGCGACGTGCCAAACAGGGTCGTCAACTGACGCGGCAGCACTTCAGGAGCCGGCGCGTGCATGGCGCAGTGCCACTTGTTGCCGTCTGACCGGAACAAAATGAAGCCACGCTCGGGACCGGCGCCGCACCGGCAACACCGCATCGGAGAATCGCGTCCGCTCATGAGCGTTGCGCAGCCGCCACTGCGCGTTGGCGGCGTTCGCGTCCCTGGCGCATGAAATCGAGCCGGTCGCGCTTGCTGCAGCGCGCGCTGAACGACCAGCATGCACCTGCGCCGAGCGAGACCGGCAACCAGCAAGCAGCGAGGAGGGCGACGATGGTCATGGCGAGTCCGGAGTGACGGCGGGGTCACGAATCAGTTCAGGAACCGGGCGCTCGGAGTCGAGCGATTGCCCAGATTCTTTTCCCTTAAAGAACTCGATCAGCTCTTGTGCGAAGCCCTGATAGTCGGACAGCGGCGACAGATGATACTTCATGGCGATAGCCGCCACTTCAGCCGGCGTAACGAGGACGATTTTGATGGCGGCCACGGCGGTCAATCTCCGGCGTGAAGTGGCGTGATCGAGACGCGCTCGAGCTGGTCCGCGCACTGGCGCCGGAACGCCGCTAGGCACGAATCACACAGCGACATGCTGCCCATCAACCCGTCGTCGCCCGGCGAAGTCTCCACGAGGATCACCGTGGGCTCATTGGTGCAACGCTCGAGCCCTGGCCGACCGCCGAGCGTCATGAACGTGCAACCGTTTGGGCGCAGTGCTTGACAGCGCGTCAGGTCGGGCGGCTCAAGCGCAGTCGATTCAGTAGTCATGGCAATTCATCCGGTCGTGGCGGCCTGTCTGAGCCGTAAGTTGCGAAGCCGCCGTTGCCGCACGGCCGTTTTGTCCTGACGACGGCGCCGCGCCTTCGACGCGAGCCCCGCCGCTAAAGACGGCCGAGACGACCGTGCCACCGAATTGGAAGGGTCGATCGCCTGCTGGATCGCGTCGAGTTCGTTAAGCCACGATTTCTTCGGCTTCATGCGTCACCTCGTAGCGCCCCCGGTTGGCCAGCAGTCGCTGCCGGCAAGCCAGCTGCATTGCAGCCAAGTTAGCACGACCGCTGTAGTTGACGCCGTACCCAGCCGTCAAGTCCGGCGCCGGCAAGGCAGTCAGCGACCAACGTCCGAACGGACCGTGACAGCTGACGGCGACCGAACCGTCGTCCTTGAGTCGATTCAGGGCGTTGCTGACACGCACGCGCGGCCACGCCAGCGCGACAGCGATGTCGACCGAACGCGGCGCTATCGGGTGGACGCGGCGCAAGTACTGCGCGACTGTGGCGAGCGCTTCGCCATGAGCGAGGCGAGACATTTTAGACCTCCGGCGGATTGTCGTCGGCGGCCTTCTGGATGACTGCGTGAAACGAGCTGTCGTAATAGCTTTTCAAGCGAGGACTGCTGCCAACTCGCAAAATCCAGTCTCGCGTGGCGTCATCCTGGCAGATCGTGACCACCATATCAGACCCGTTCTCGATATAACCGCACAGGCGGCGGACCGCTTGCAGCAGCTTCGCATCCCGCTCCTGTTCCGATTGAACCGACGAAGCCGCGCGTACGAACGAGACTGGGCCGTCCTGTCGCACTACTATTATCACTTCTGAGGGTTTAGCTCCTGTTTCCGCGACGAAGCATTCGAGGTAAAACTCCTGGTCGCGAACGATGCGCCGATAACGCTCCTCGCCAATGGCAACCAGCGCTTCGGAAGTCGAGGCCGTCCCCAACTTGTCTTGCCGCTGCGCTAACATCAGTCGCAACCGCTCGATACGACGGAACGTCGACTCGATTTCGACTGGCGTCGGCTCTCGGCCGCTGGGGAAACGGAATGTCTTTTGCGACATCGCATTCGCGCCGTCGGTGAGACGCGCGATTTCATTGACCAGCATACCTGCGATGATTTGGTCGTCAGTTTGGGTGTCTTCCCTGTAGGGGCGATTCATATGTTGTTCTCCTCGATCCAGACACGCCGCACGTCGACGCTCGTCGGCGAGAGCGCTAGGTATTCGTCGTAGGTAATGGAACGCCACGAAGTCGAGTCAGGATTACGAGCTTCATAGCCCGGGCGTAGCGCTATGGCTGCAGTGCCGTCTTTGAACGACCGCCCGAGCGGCACCATCGCAAACGCGACGACCGCGTAGTCGTCCGCATCGCGCGCTGGTCCCGTCCATTGGGGCTCGGTACGGAAGTAGGAGACGTTGCCGCCGAAGTCGTCTCTCTCCGAATCCATGAAAGTCGCGCATTCGCCTTTGACGTACGCTGTCCGACGCGCCGACACGTAGCGATACACCGTGCTCAAACGTGCCCCGTGCGGCATGCCGGGGCTGCGGGTCAGGGTCTCGGGCGTCGACGCCGTGAAGTTCGACCGCACGTCCGGCAAATACAGGCCAGTCGATTCCTGACGCACCGCGTAAACCATCGTAAGGTCTATCATCGCAAATTCCCCGAGCCGTGACAGTCATCACACGGCGTGATCCCCCAGGGAGGGTTGTCGTAATAGCCGCGCCCGTAACACGCGTCGCAAATGCCGGCGCGTCGTAATCGATTGAGACGACGGTCTATTGCTTCCTGGCTTTCGGACGGAAACCAAGGCGAATCCTGGCGTCGCTTGGGGCGCAGCGCTCGATAACCAGCTCCAGCTAGATCGCCAAGCTTCCAGAGCGACAGAACGACCATCACCAGATACAACGCGAACAGAAGGGCAGTGGACGCTCTCATGGGCGGTGCTCCGCATAGTTGCGCCAAGCTCGTTTGACATAGCCGTCGTAACGCTCGAGGCGGTTGTCCAGCACTTTAGAGTGAGGAGTTTCCTTGGCGCCGTCGACGAATTTGACAAGGTTTTTCTGACGCATGTGCGGCATCAAGTGCACGCAGTCGACGCCACGGTACGCCAAGTAGTCCGCGATCATGCTACGATGGCAACGCCACCATTGACACTCACAGCACATGATCGCGACGTTCTCGCGTGCGCCTCGCTCGATCAGCCGGTCGGCCGCCGCCAAGAAGCCGTGCGTGCTTTGGAAGTAGCTGTAGTCGCGCAGCCCGGTGTTGGTCCAGGACGGCCGGTCAGTCGGCGCTTCCTCGGCCGCGATGCGCTGCTTGGGGAACTTGCGGCCCAAGTACAGACGCAATTCGACGCCGTACTGTGACATTTCGTCGGCCAGATCGGCGTGACTCTCGTTCCAGCCGCCCAACTCGGGCCACCACTCGTAGCTGATGCCGGCCGCCGGCACCCACTGCTGCAACGCCTCACGGTTGTGTTGTGGCCAGCGCGAACCCGGATGCGAACGCGTGTCGATCAAAGTCGTGAAATGATCGCCGGCCAGCGTCAGGAAATCCTTCTCCGAAAACGTCGAATGCCCGATAGTGAAAATAGTCATGTTGACTGCCCCGCCGAGAATTTTGGTTAGCCCTACCCTTCTATTGTAGCACACAGAGCACAAGAGTACAAGGGTTACTCCTGATCGTACTCGCTGGGCAACCGGCGCACGCGGCGTTCTTCGATCATTGCACCGAGCGACAGCAGCGTGGCTATTGCCCAGGCGCCAGCTCCCAACACGCTATTCGCGATAGCGGCGGAGGGCGCCACCAAGAACGCCACGTAAGTTAGCTTGCACAGCACGTGCAGTGTCTGATCGCAGTTGAACGAAATGCGCCTCGTGCATTTGACGTAGTCGATGACGGCGTGCAGGACGAACTCTACGGCGCCCAGCATCACCGAGCCCGTCACCAATGCCACGCCGCCCGCATGAATCAGCGCGTGGGCGGGCAGCACCCAGTACCAGAACTGCCGCCCGAACGCCGTCGCCGGGTTCTTGGCTTGCGCGACGAAATCGTTTTGCAGCGCGAAGTCGCACACGGCATGCGACACCAGTAACCAGAACGTCATCCGCTCGAGTTGCTGCCACTCGTTGACAGTGCCAACCATCCACCAGATAGTGCTCATGCCGGTTCACCCCGGTCAATGGCTGGCTGACTGGGCAACAAGCGAGCCAATTCGTACAGCGAGCGGCGCAACTGCCAAGCTTCGGCCGGAGTCTGAACGCTCGCCAGAGCGTGCACAGCGTCGATAGCTTGCCACAGGAGTTCGCTGTCCTGCAATGCCGAGACGTGATGCTCGATCATGTCGCGTAGCATAGCTTCGCGGCGGGTGTCGTCGTACTCAGCACGAAACAAGTAAGGCAGACCCTCGCACAGCGTGCCCTTGTATTCGAGGCGGAGCGTATCATTCGATGCCTTGGCCGACAGGCGCGGCACGGCCGGCCGTGCCAGCTTCTCGCCGCATGGCGTCAGCTTGGCCACTTTTAGGTCCGGATCCAACAAGCTGCGCTCCCAGAGAAGTAGGCCGGCGTTCTCGAGCCGCCGTACCATGACGTATGTGATCACGCCGGTCGTGGAGTTAACCGTGTAAGGACCAACGTTGGACTTGGCCGATTGCTGCAATTGTGAGCCATTGGCCAGCGATTTGCACCAGTTACGCATTGCCGGAGTAATCGTACTTTTCTTGTTGGTTTGAATCGTCATGTTACTTTGTCCTCCAGATTCGGACGACTTCACGGCCGTCCTCAGTTTGCTTGCGTTGCATGAACTCGCGGTCGTCGGTGACGCCGCGCAACGCGTTCGACAAACGCACGGCCGCGCGCCCGGTATCGGGATCGACCGGCACCGTGGTTGATTGCCCGACCGCCATCTTGAGCAGCGCCTCGCGCAGCTGAACCGACGCGCCGACGCGTTTGCCGATGGCCGGGGCCGGCACGGCATCATCGATCTTGAACTCGGACGTCTTGGTGAGCGGTCGCAGCGCTTGCGCGCTCGGGGTTTTCCTGCCTGCCATGAACATAACTCCTATAGTCATTTGCCGTCTCCACGGCGCAATGAACGCATGCCGACTCGCGACAGCACCATCCGTTGCAGTTGCTCCACCAAGTCTTGAAAGGCACAAAAGTCGGCTTCGGCGGCCGATCCCGGCTCGAACGTGCTGCCTCCAAGCAGAAGATGGAACTCGTCGGAGCAAGTACCGAGCAACTCCACTAAGCGACGCTCCTCAGGCGACAGCAAGACGTGGCGCAATTCCTGCCGAACGGCCCGCCGCAAATCGTCGCCGACCAGACCGATCGCTCGCTGAATGACTTCGGAAGTCAAGTCGCGAGTCGGGCGCCCACTCGTGTTGAACAAGTCAACGGCCTGAGAACACAAGGCGTCAAGCAACTTGCTAGTTTGGTCTGACAAAATTTTCATAGTGACTCCTGAACTGTTGGTCCTCTTATGTACTGACCAACGCTCCGGGGCTCAGTTCCACTACTTGCGCGGAAATAGGGCTTGGTTGACTTGGCCGGAGTATTGAGCGCCCAAATGCTGGTAAGCCGCCTCAGCTCCCAGTTGCAAAGCGGCCGCAAACCACGCTTGCAGCTTGCGTTCGTAGTCCCGGTAGAAGCGGTCACTGTCCTGCGCCGCAAGCAGCGCCCGGCTCCAGACGGCCGGATCGGGCACGAACGCGGTCGCAGCCGGCCAACCCAGCGGCGGCGAAGTCTGCACGTCGTCCGCGATGGTCGGCCCTCCGGGCGAGACCATGCCACGCGCGAGGCCGGCAATGGTAGACAGCAGCAAGGCGTGTTCGGATTTGGGATCACTGGCGTAAGCCGAAGTCGCCAGGAAAGCGATGCGACGGGCCAGCGCGTCGCGTTTGCCTTCCTCGATGGCAGCCTCCTCGGCGGCGTGCTCCCAAGCCGCGTCCTGGCTGTCATAGATCGCTGGCGACTGACGCGAACCCTTGCACCAGACCCAGCGGTTGAACGACCCGAACGGCACGACCGCATAGCCGCGCGTGCCTGCGTAGGCAGCCGTGGCCGATTCACGACTCACGGCACTGGCCGCGCCATGAAAGTAGCGTTGCAACTGCTCGTGCGTGAACTCGACGCGTCCGGTCGACACTGACGACACAGTGGCCCCGACTTGCTGGGCCAGACGCAAAACGCTATCGGAAGGGATATCCACACGGGGCTCCTTGGTTCGTTGTACTCGGACACGAACGACGAGACCCGCGCTCGCAAAACTTTAGGAAAGGTGGCGGATGGTGGCGTCGATATCGGCGTGAACGGCGTCCGTAATCTTGTTCGAGGCCGGATCGAACGAGCCCGAGTTACCAATAGCCGACTTGACCTGCGCTGGACTGAATGCAGTCCACGAGTCGCCAACTCCTTCCCATTTGCCATCAGTTGGCGACACGCCATCGTATCCTAACTCTTTCAAATGTGCAGTTAACCGTCTGCCAATACTCTTCTCCACCTCGGCCCAGCTTTCCCCGGACGCGATAAGATCGTTGACCAGTTGCATCTTGATCTTCATGGCATCGTCAAAACCAATCGGGTTAACGATCCGCATGTACATCGGCATCACGTTCCCTCCGTCGTGGACGCGGACGTTTCCGACTACGGTATGAGTGTAATTGTTGGCAATCTCCTTGTTGGACGTCGCGTAGATGCCAATGCCGACCGTACCGTGATCAAACGTCCCGAAGCGTCCGGAGTCAAACGTCGAGAAGTCCTTCTTGGTGCCGTGGTAGACAATTAGAGGCTTGCCATTGGAGTCCACGACCTTGGACTTGTCGAACCAGCGTTTGAATTCAGGCGTGTCGGTTTGATTAGCCTCACGGAGACGGCGAAATTTCAACGAAACCACTCCAGAGACTTCCCGCTCGATCTGAGCGTAGACCTCTCGAGCGGCTTCCACAATGTCGTCAGAGTCCGGGTCGTACTTACCCGAGTTGCCGATCGCCGACTTAATCTGGGTCGAGTTGAACACCACGTATATCGGGTGGGCGATGGCTCCCTTGGTGCCGGGCTCGACTACCTTGTAGCTGCCGTCTTTCATGCGCTTGACATACTCGGTGCTGATTACACCGTCGTAACCAGCGCGCTCAACGGCGGTAAGAGCGTCCTTGCTCATGCCACCATATTCGCGGCTCTGGCCGAATTGTCCAGGATCTCGATTGCCGTACTTGGCCTTCGCATCGGCGATGTTATCAATAACGAGCGGATTCTGTATGCTGAGGTAAACTGGCATGATGTTGATGCGCTTCGGGTTTCCTTTCCAGTCCTGATCGGCCTGGAAATTTTTCCCGTAGTCGGCGTAGATGTTGACTCCCTCCACGTCAGTGAAGTAGAACCCGTAACCAGCCATGCCCTTGCGCTGCTGGCTCTTATCGAACACGCCGAAGTCACCATAGACGGTGACGTGGTAGACTCGTTCCGGGTTGCCCGAAGAATCCACTACCTGGGAATTCTTGAACCACGACTTGAACTCAGCCGAATCCGTCGGTGCCGCCTCCTCCACGCTATCGATAAGGCTGGAGCTGGTCGGGTCAAAGTTGCCCGAGTTGCCAGTAGCGCTTTTAATCTGATTGGGACGGAACGCCACATATTCGGTCGGATTGCCCGCCTTGCCGCGCACGATGATGCCGTCATAACCCTGAGCGACGAGGTCATCCTGGATCTTCTGCGCTGCGTCGTGATCGCGCGGAATGCCTTCGAATGCGTCGTAATTGTCGACCTCGAGCGGGTTTTGCAACGACAGGTAAACCGCGTAGACTACCGGCTCGCCGCCATGATCGCTGTGAGCCACTTCGGCATAACCGCTGGCCCATTCAGGGTCGTCCATGAAGTAGAAACCTTTGCCAGCAAAGCCGAAATCGCTGGCCTTGCCGAGCGTGCCGGGGTCGAACTCGGCGAAGTCGGCGTTGGAGCCGTGGTAGACGCGCAAGGGATTGCCCTCGGCGTCAACCACTTTTGACTGCTTGAACCAGCGTTGGAACTCAGGCGTACTAGTCTGGCTCTCAGCTTCGGCCAGCGATTCTTTCGACACAATACGGATCTGGGACGGCTCGAACACAATATACGATTCGGACTCGCCAGATACTATCATGCCGCCCACGGCACGCGATCCGACCCTGGCCCGATAGATGACTCCGTCAAATCCAGCAGCACGGATCAGCTTTTCGGCGCGCTGCGGACTGGTCGAGTCGATCGCGTTTTGCATATAACAACAGGGCGTCCCATACTCATCCTTGCTGACGTACAGTTTGGCCCCGGCGAGCTTCTTGGCCAAGGCGAATTCGGGTGAGCCTTCACTCACAATCTCGTCAGCCTTAAGTGGGCGGTCCATGGTGAGCTGGACCGTGTACACCATCGGAGCCTTGCCCTTGCGTGCGACCTCGTCGTCGTGCGCATAACGGGCAGCGAACTCACGGTCGGCCGAGAAGTGAATGCCAAATCCCAACTGCTCGCCCTTGCGGTAATGGGATTTGAAGTCGTCGAAGCCGCCGTTGCGGGTGCCGTGATAGGCGATCAAGACGGCCTCGATTACGACTTGAGCGGTTTCGAAGCGTCGGCGGCGGAAGCGGAGAGTCATGATCGGAGCAGTCAAAAAGGCGCTCCGATACGGTTCATTCAGTCGATTTCAACCGCGAGGCGCGGCGAGCCGAAACAGTTAAACGCCGTCATTTGGGCTTCGGTCTTGACCACGAACTCGGTGCGCCCGTCAGGCGTGGCCACCGGCTGACCGTCCGGCTCAAACATGCGAAACACGTCGCCCACACGTAAGCGCGCCAGCCCGGCCACCGAAACCCACTGGTAGTCGGAGTTCAACACTTCTATCGTTCGCTTCGGTTCATCCGGAGTGGTCATAACTTGAGTCCTAGGAGTTGAGTCGGATCAGGAGACGAGCGCTGCCAGTCGCCGTCGCACGCCACGAACATCACGTCATGCCGGCTCTCGGCATCGAGTCGCAACAACTGCGCGCCGTCTTCGGCATAGATCGACAGCATATCGGTGATGTTGGGCGTCGGACCGTCCAACAGGGCCACGCCGCCTTGCCCGTCCGGACGCCCGATGGCGTACATGATACCGGGCGCGGACGGCTGGCGCACGACTGACTTGATGTTCTCGCGGCGCATCTGGCCCAGCACCGTGGCCGGCGTTGCATTGACGTGCGCCCCTTCCAAGCCGTTCAGCTGAATGTCCACTTTCTGCACGAACGATTGCAGCGTGCGCTCGGCGCGTAACGCCCGCGTGAGCAAATATGTTACCAAGTCCACCAAGTCGCCCTTGGAGTGGCGCTCGCCGACCAGCACGGTGGCCACGTTGTGGGGGCCGTGATCGCCGGTACGGAACGGGTGCGATTGCTCGACTTGCTGCTGGGTCACGTACAACGCTTGGTCGCGCTCGAGCAAGTGGGCGCGGTGGTCAGGAATGTTATCGGAAGTCGTCATGATTCGATTGCTCCAATCGGGAGTAAGACGGGCGGTATCCAACGTACCCCACGTATCAGAGCAGAGGGACACTAGTACAGTCAAGACGATGTTGGACCCGAGCCTCTCCGAGGCGTTCCCGGGATGGCCCCGCTGCTAGGGTAGCTCAGCCCACTCGACAGCGGCACGGAGGGCCATCCGGAGCAGTCGACGCAGTATCAGACGGGTGGCCGGTAGCCGGCGTCGAGCAGCTGGTCCGTGGCATGTGTCCAGCCGCACATGTACCAGCGATAGTCGCGCGCGTTGACTTCGCCTCGGCAGTGCATGCAGCGGTAACGAGCCCGATGCGCGGGCAGCCCACCGACTGGTACGAACCCATGGTTGGAGCACGACGCCAGCCGCGCTTGGTTGACGCGTGCCTCCTCCCACAGCCGTTGCACGTCGTCTTTCGTCAAACCCGACAAGTTCGCCATCGTCGCGATTCCATCAGCCGGCATAAGTCAGGATCTCCCGGTATTGCAAGTCGGTCAAGCCGAGCCCCGGGATCGAGATCGCAATCGACAACTCGACCGAGTTGGAGTCTGGATTGACGATCAAGCCCGAATTGGAAAAGTCGATAGCGACGCGTGGCTCTTGCGTTTCCAAAGCGATCAGCTTGGCGTGAAACGCTCCCGCCATATCGGTTTCATCCATTTGGGCCAGCTCGAACAGCATGTCGTCGATCCCGAGCCCGACCGTCGGATCGAACAGCCACTCGCCCGGCCGGCTGTGGAGCAGGAAGTATACCGCCTGCATGACATCGTCGCCGTCTTGGACGGTCGGCCAGCTCGCACTCGAGCGGTACACGGCATTGACATCGGAGAAAACGTAAGTGAGCGAAGACATGGAGCAGCACCGAAGTCGAGTAAGCGAACGGTTCGAGCGCGTCAGTAGAAATCCGACACGAAACTGCCTTCGACGATGTGGCCGTCGATGTCGCCACGCACGCGGTCACCGATTTCGGCCACCGGAATCGCATCGTCGAACACCACCGAGCTAGCTGTCACGACAACACCCGTGTGGCCGCAACGGCCGACCGCCAAGTCGCCTAACCGCACTTCCGACAAGCCGTCGGACGAGCACACGGCCGAGCCCTGCACGAGCCAGCCGGTCATGGCAATCGGACCGCCATCGTGAGCGAAGCAGCGGCCCATCCAGGCGTCGCCGAGACGAGCTTGGCGAGGCATCAGGGCACCCAGGCCGAGACTGAGGAGTTGAACGACGAAATGCTGCCGGACAGCCCGAGCGAGTTGCCGACGTGCACGGAAATGGCCGAGACGTTGGCGGAAGTCATGCGCGGCATGTCGCCTTGCGCGTCCGCGATTGAGTTGACGGCATCGCGCGCCTGCGCCACCGCCGGGGCGAACTGGTCGACTGCCGAGCCAATCACGTTGATGCCGTTAAGCACCAGACACGGGCTGCGCATCAGTCCGATGGCGCACCCGATGGCGGCCACGGCATTATCGAACGCAGACACTAGCGCAGCGGCGGCCGACAGCGCGGTGGCTAAATCGGCCGCCACGGTCTGAATCGCGGCCAGGATTTGCTCCACCGTTGAGCTGGCTTGTGCCTGCAACACCAACGGCTGCAGCATCGATCCGGATTGCATGGCCTGAATGAAAGCCAGCAGGTTTTGCAATGCCACGCAGGGCTGCCCGTTGGTCAGCGCCTCGAGCGACACCGTGGCGGTCGAGCGCAGTGCGTCGCCCAGCGCGGCCACGTTGGTCTGCACGCCGCCCGCGATCTGGGACGACAGCGAATCGAGTGCGGACTGGGCGGAGGAGTAGCCGGTCGGATCGCTTGTCTGGTAAGCGTTGACCGACAGCTGAATCAAAGCGATTTGGTCCGTATAGCTCATGACATCCGGTTGCCGTTGCTGATGCGCCCGGCCAGCGTGCCGGGCGGCTGGTTGTTCGGATAGCCGCGCGCGATCAAGTAGTCGTGCGCTTGCTGTGCCGCAATGGAACCCACGGCGCCGCCGACCACGCTGCCGACGGCCGCCCCCTCGACGATGCTGGTCGGGCCGGGTTCCTGGCGACGGAACGTCAAGTAAGACAGCACGAACACGATCCAGCCCAGCACAGGCACGGCACCCGGCCCGCGCGTGGCCAGCCGCTGCAAGTACAAGGCAGTCAGCACGGCCAGCACCAAGCGCACGACGGCGGACCCGATCAGGAGCGCCACGAAACCGTATAACAGATAGTAGACAATCATTGCAGTACTCCCAGTTAGATTGCTACCTGTCAAGCGTGTCAACCACGCCAGCCACTACTTGCCGGCTCAGGCGGGGCCTTGATTGTTGATCACGGGGGCCGTATTGCTGATTTCGGTGCCGGCTTGGTTGGAAAGAGTTCCGGACACGGACGTGGTCAGGTCGCCCTGCACCGTGACGGTCTTGGTCTGGCAAGTTTCGACAATCGTGCCCTGGACGGTCCGCGTGACGTTGCCCTGGACCGTCTCGGTAAGGTTGCCGGGATAAGTGACGGTCACGTCACCGGCGTCATCAACAGTAACGTGGAACCCGGAGTGATGGTGAATGTCCCATATACCCGTCTGCTTGTTGATCCGGAACCAGTCAGCACGATTGTTTTTCCAGCCATATGAGTGGGGGTAGTCCTGCAGCAATTCGGCCGGCATCGCCTGTTGCGTCGTCGCCGTCGCCGTGTATTGCCCCTCGGCCGGGTTGTTATTCCTGAACCGCACGCTGACCACTGTGCCAACTTCTGGCACGTCCAGGCTGGCGACGCCGGCCGGCCGGGCCGGCGCGATCCAGGGTAGCCCAGTCTGACCGGCTGCCGCCGGCTGCTTGGCCACGCGTGTGTATTTGCCAACACGCGCACCGGCTGAGACCACCGTCAACTGATCGGTCATGACGCCCGGGATTGCCACGCGAATCCGCCCCAACTGACGCGGGTCGGCGTTGTCGACGACCGTCGCCAGAACATCGCCGGCCAGCAGCGGTCGGGTCTGCTGGACCAGATCCTGAAAGTTGAGCATCACGGATCTCCTGATCAGGAATAGGTGACGTTCTCGCGCGACAGCACGAAGAAACGCTCGGTCAGGGTGGCCGTATAAACGCGGCGCACTTCGGTCACGCAGTAGTTGCCGATGTTGGGGTTGGCAGCCGGCGTGAACGACCGGTCGAAATACGAGACATAATCGAGCAGCCGCACGTCGACGCTGGCCTCGAGCGTCGACACTTCCACCGAATAGCGCTGCAAGCTGAGCAGCTTCTGGACGTTGGAGTAGTAAGCCGCGTGATAACCCGCGTAGTGGTTGTCCGGATCGAATGCCGCTTGGAACCCGACCGATTCAGCCGACGTGTCCAGCGCCGCGCGCGTCATCGTGTTGGTGACGGCCGACTGCTGAGTCGTGAATTGTCCAGTGACGGGATCGAAGCCCGATAGCGAAGCACTCGTGCCCAGCGTCGAACTGACCGATGAAAACTTGCGGCCCGTGTTTTTGACCAACAACGTAGGCACCGAACCCGCCGAGGGTGCGGCGCCCGGCCGCCCGGTCGGGTCGTTGACCGTGGTCAGCAGAGCGCGCGCGGCGGCGTTCGGCGCGGGCGTCTCAGTCAAGCGCAGCTCGCCGAACCAGTTGATTCCGACCAGCAACGCCGCATCGGTGCGCGTCAGCTTCGAATGCAACCACACGTCCATCAGCAGGCTGCGGTCACTGCGGCCGGCTTGCACCCAAGCTTGAGCGTCCTGCGTGCCAGTGACTTCGTCCAACGCGTTCAGCGCTTGCAACGACGGCAAGGCAGCAATCACATGATGCGACGCCCCCTGCCAGATGGCATCGCGCTGCGTGGTGACGAACTGCGGCAAGTCCAACACGCCGTTGATGACGATCGATTCGGCGTCCATCGGGTCGTGCAGATACTCGACCGCGTACCCCGTGGCGGACAATGCCGGATTGCCTGCTTCGATCACGTTCAAGCCGATCGGAACGCGGTCGTACAGCAAACGCAGCAAATCGCGATCCGGACGACTGAGTTTCACTTGAAAAGCGGGCAGGGTGCCATCGGCCCGCTCTTTGAGAATCAGGTATGGCATCGACGTCGACTCGACGCGAAACACGGCACCGGTCGGACTCGTCAGCAGCAAGTATTTGGAGGAGAAGGACACGTCAGGCCGCCGGCAAGAAAGCTTGATAAGTGGCGTTCTGCGCGACCAAGTACAGCAAGTCATCCAGCCCGAACAGATTCAACGTCGATGGCAGCACGCGCGGATTAGACACGCCATTGTACAGCAGCAGCAGGAACCAGTAGCGCACGTTGCCGTAAGCCTTGAAAGCTACGTTGTCGATCCGGTCGAATGACGCGATGCCGATGCGAGCGCGCACGGGCAGCGCCAGAAACGCGTCTTCGAAACCCGAAGTCAGCACATCTGGCCCTTCCGACGTGTTGGCATAGAACGACGCGAAAGTGTAGTTCTCGTCGTTGACGACCGGCAGCACAGTCAAGTCCATCGCGTCAGACCCCCAAGTAGCGTTTCAAATCGACGTTGTGCGAAATCGCCGTGCGCGTCTTGACGTGCATGAACAAACCAGCCATATAAGGCTTGCCGTCGACCGTGATGACGCGCGAGAAGTCCGCGCTGATGTTAGTCACGACCAAGTCGTCTACCGTTAGCCAGTTGCCGACCAGCAACGACACGCCCAGCGAGCCGCCGAACTGGCCGTCGATTGTCATGCCGTATGGACCGGTGAACACGCCATTGGATTCTTGCGACACCACCGCTTCCGCCAAGTCGTAATAACGCTGTACGACGCTTTGCTCACCAGATGTGCCGACGCGGATCAGCGTAAAGCGCAAGTCGTTTTCCCAATATTGACCGTCCGAGAAGTCCCAAGCCAGCGCCGACGCGGCCTTGTTGGCCGATAGCAGCTTGGTGGCCAGGGCGCCGGCCGAACGACCAAGCAAATTGGCACCGGCCGACAGCGCGTTGCTGAGCGTGGCGTTGCTGGCGCGGCCGGCCGCGCGGCCAGCCAGTGAACCCAGCTTGTTGCCAAGAGCCGTCCCGACTCCAGCGGCTGCGTTCTGGACCAGCTGCGCCGTGGCGGCCGGCAAGAACTGCGCGTGAATGTTCAAGTTAATGTCGTTTTCCAGGATGCCGACTGCGAACGTCGTGCCGTTGCGCTGCAAGCGAAACACATGACCACCGCCGAGCTGGTGCAAGACGCGCTCGTACAGTGGCGACGTGGTGCCGAGCGTCGGCAACGCCGATCCGACGGCAGCTTGGCCGCTGCTGCGCGTAGTCGGGATTGGACTTGGCGCGTTGACGGGCGCGTTGTTTTGCTGGACGGGCGTGCTCATAAGGAAGTCGCTCAACTAAAGACGCTCAGGTTGAACAGCATCAAACCGATTGACGAAAAATCGGACGGGGCACGGCCGTGATCAGGCACCGCAGGAGCAGCTGGTACTTGCACGACTGGTGCCACGGCGGCGGGTTCGACCGGCGCCGGAGCAGCCGACGCCTTCGCCAGCTGCTGCACATCGGGGTTCGTCACGGCGCGTGCCTGTACTGTCGGCCGAGCTGCCCGTGCCCGCTGCTCGGCCGCGTCGAGCGCCAGCAGCGACGACTCCTCGTGGCGTTCACGCTTCAGCACTTCGGCACGGACGGTAGGAGACGACGACTTGAACAAGGCGGAGTTATGCGCTTGTTTATACTCCTGCACGGCCGTCACGATCTGCGCGTCGGTCAGCGCATCGACATCCTTGCCCGCCAGCGCATTGCGGATCACGGAAGTCTTGCCCCCGAACTGCACCGCCGTCGACCAGACGGCGTCTTGTACGGCCGCCCCGCGCTTGGACAAGTCGATACCGTTGCGCGCCAGCTGCGCGCGTTGCACGTCGAAGTGAGTGCGTTTGATGTAATCGTGCTGAGCCTGTGCGAACTTAGGGTCATGCGCCGCAACTTGTTGCCAGCGCTCGTTGAACGCGGCCGTCCCAGCTTCCAGTCCAGCAAACTGCTGTCCATACGCGCTCGAGCGCAGGAAGTCCTGCACCACGCCTTTCTTCGACGACATCTGGTAGGTGCCATACGAGACCCCGCCCGCATCGCCTTTGCCGGACGACACTGTACCGGCGCCGCCCCGGCCCGACTCATAGCGCTTGGACGTGGCGCCCAGCGCCCAGTCTTTGACGTCCGACAGCACTTGCTCGGTCTTGCTGGCTGCTGCTTCCACAGTGCTGCGCACTTGCCGTGCTGCGCGCTGGCCGCGCGCCGCCAACGGCGCCAGCTGACCGGCCGCAGTGGCCGAGCGGTCGCCCGTCACTGCTTTGGCAACGCCATCGGCGGCGCGCGTCAAGACTTCACCTAGCCCCACGTGCTGCCAGTCGATGTTCTGGAACGCAGTGCTGAAACTCGTGCTGATACGGTCGATCAGGCCATCGTTGCCCAGCACTGACTCTTTGAACCCATCCACTGCGTCACCAATCCGGTCGACCTGACGACCCAGCGCCGAACCGGGCTTGTCGAACCAATCGGCCAAGCCGCCTGTCATCGTCCCGAGCAGCGCGTGCGCCATCGCACGCGTGGACGACTGCGTATCGTAGGAGCGACGCAGTTCGGCACGTGCCTGCGGATTCCACAGCGCCCGGACCGAATCGATGCGGCGCTCCAAGCTACTGGCCACGGCCGTAGCAATTGCATGGCTAGTCTTTGGAGCGTGGCGGTTTAACTCGTTGATCGCGAACTCAGACAGGCCGAATGAGGCATTCGACAGTCCCTGACGCCCGGCTTCCAATACGCGGTAGCCGGCGTTGTCCTGCCCGTACTTGGCCCGCATATCGGCCTCGGACTCGTGCGCCGCGTGCCACGCGCCAATGCCACCCGACACGAGCGCATAACCGAGTGGGCCGGACAGGGCCGACACGAGACGCGAACCAGCCAGCCGCGTCAGTCCTGCGCCGCCAGCCGCCAGCGCCCGGCCGCCCCCTTCCAACGCACCGCCAGCCAGTCCGCCGCGCACGGCTCCGGCCACTTGACCGGCGTTACCGAGCCGCGCCATGCTGGTGCCGACCGCTTCGATCACGCCACCGATCAGCCCCTTGGCACCGCCAGCCGACTCGAGCACTCGACCGCCGACTTGACTGACCACGGCCGAGCCCAGCGCGCCTATCGACGAGCCGCCGGCCGAACGCAGCCGGTCGATCGACTCGTGAATACGGCGCAGCAGCTCGGTCTGGTGGTCAAGCCGCCCGAGCAAAGCCCGCTGGCGTTCGTTCTCCTGCTCCTGGACGACACGCGCCTGCCGCTCCGGATCAACGCGAGAGAAGCCGCGCGACACTTGCAGATCGACCGGCCCGACGCGCGACGGACCTTCGTCTTCCGCGTCGCGCGCAGCCATCTCGGTGCGATTGCCGGCCGGGTCGCTGAGCGTCGCCAGGGAAGCCGACACTTGATCCAAGGCCGTATACAAGCCGCGTTTCATGACCGGGTATGGGATTGCCATGTCGTCACTGCTCCGTGCTCAGCTTGCGATGCAACGAAACGAGTTCATTCCACTCGTGGTAAAAACGCTGCTGGATCGTGTCGAGCGGTTGATGAAACTCACGCATCAAAACTAATTCTAGATGCAAGATCTCTTGGAGCGGAACGAAAGGGGAACACAGAATCGACCGCGACCACGACTCTGCCCTCCTTTTGTTCCTCGTTCGGGTCCGTCCGGCTCAGCTTCGGGTGCACGACAGCGTCCAGCATCAGGTACTCGTAGATGACTTGCTCCAGCGCTTGCGCGTCGGGTTCGCCGAGCTGGGCAACGAACTCTCGCATCGCTGCGACATCGGGCGGCAGCACGTATTTGTGGATCAGGTCGTCGCCGAGCCCAAGTTGCTCGAGCTGCGCCAAATGCCCGAGCGTCGGCAACGTCAAACGCACGAAGTCGCCGTTGGAGAGTTGAAACTTGAGTGGCAACGCTTTGACGCGTACGTCCTCGAATTCAACGTCGCGCAAGTTGAAAGCTTGGCGCTTGGACGCGCCGTCCGAATCGGGGAAATCCACTTCGAAGTCATTCGTTTCGACCGTCGACAGCAACCGCAGCACCAGAATAAACTGAAAGTCGTCGAAGTATAGCTCTGACTTGGCGAAGTTGGTCCGGATACCGTCCAGCGTAATCTCGTACTTGACTTCGGAAGCCACCGACTTGTCCGACAGCAACTTGACTTCGCCGTGCGTGTAGGGCCGATACTCGACTTTCGGCACCGGCGTCAAGCGATCGTATCCGAAGAATTGACTGGGCAAACCGGTGACTGCGATCCAGTGATGGTGAACGGTCATGCTCGAACTCCTCAAGAATATTTAAGGCGCAATCAGCGCCGATGCCAACGCCAACTTGACGTGCACAGTCGGGATCTCCGCCACTGAATTGCCCGTCAGCTTGTACTCACCCAATAAGAATACCAAGTCGGACCACGATTGCACGATATTCTTGGCCCGATCCAACAACTGAAATTCGGCAGTGCGCACGCACTGCATGAGCGGCTGCTGCATCCCTTCGCTCGACATTGAGCGAGCCCAGTCAACGCACCAGTTCAGCACGTCACGAGACTCGGAGTCGAGCAAGTCCATTTCGACCACCGGCGAAGCGTGCGCGTCGGGCAACGGCAACATCAGCACTTGGAACGGCGACGGCACCTCCTTGCGACTGACGGACACCACCGGACGGGAATAGTTAGTGGCCGGCACCCAATCGCTGAAGCCCGGAATCGGATGGCCCGGAAAACGCACCTCCCACAAGTCGGTACGACCCCAATTAACCGCACGGACTTGATCGATGGTAATGGCAGGCACGGGATCTCCAAATACAGTTCAGGTCGAGGGCGACCACTCCCTCGACCTGTTCCTACGAAGCCCGGATCGTCACGACGCGAAGTTCACGCCGACTGGACCATCGTCGAAGTAGGTGTACGCGAGTTTCATGCCCATGCCGACGATCTTGTTTTCCGAGTTCATTTCGCCCGGTTTGTAGTCTTCCAGGAAGGCGCCGTACAACAAGTACACCCAGACCGGGTTGTCGTTGCCGTCCAGACGCGTCAGCTGGACCGGACAAGTGACTTGATCGATCGACTGTTGGCGGCCGGTGCGCGTCTGCCAACACAGTTCACGCCAGCCCTTGACGGCGCTGTGCATGTACATGTCGATCGTTTCGTAGGCTTCCAACTCGATGCCTTCCGAGTACTCGGAAGCGCCCGGCACGCGGACGCGCTGACCACGCACGTTCGCCTCCAGCCGCTTGTTGTGCAGCACCGGGACGCCGGCCGACTCGCAGCGCAAGTTAATGCCGGTCGAGTCGGGCGACCCCGGAATGCCATTCGGGAACACCAAGTCCCAGCGGATCGATTGCAGGAAGTCCGCGAGACCGCGCACCTGCTCTTGGTTTGGCTTCGCCATGATTCAGTAGGCTCCTTTAAGAGTAGGTTACACCGGTCGGATCGATCGCCAGCGTGAAGTTGATGAACTCCATACCTTTGGCCGGCTGCAGCCGCAGCAACACATTCAGCGTATAGTTGTCCACGTCGGCGTTCGAGTTGTTGGTGTTGTCGCACACGGTTTCGTACGCATACACGCCGCCTCTGCCCTGCACGCCCGACATGAAGTTGTCGATCTTGTTGACGATGCGCAAGCGCTCGTCCGGCAAGTTCAGATTGAACAACTCGCCTTCCAGGTATTGCTGGATCGACGGCTTGAGCACGCAAAACAGCATGCGCACGTTGACGCGGTCGCGCGCCGACGGCGGGAACGACAGCGTCTTTTGGCCCCAGATCAGGATGCCGTCCGACGTGAACCGGATCGGGTTGATGCCGGCGTCGTACATCAAAGCCATGTCGCCATCGTCCAACACGTGCTGCACGCCAACGGCATTGAGCATCGCGCCGCGTCCGTAACCGGCCGGCGGCACCCACGCTTCGTAGTTGGTATAAGTGAAGTTGATCGACGCGGACGCGTAACCGGAAGCTCCGATGAAGACGTTCTTGTCGTTGAACTTGTCGTATACCTCGACCGTCGGCCCGTACACAGCCGCGTAACTGGAGTTGCTGTTGAACCCGGTGCGCCACGTGACCGCGTCCTGCGCGTACGTGATCGGGCTTTGCATCGTGGCGTAATTGACCGAGCACAGCGCGATACAATCACCGCGCTGCTCGGCAATCGAGATCAGCTCGAGCTTGGTCGAATCGGCCGAGTCGCCGTGATCGAGCAGCATCGTGCACGGGTACGCCGCTTTGTTCAAGAACAAGTCGTACGCCTGCTCGATCTGGCCGGCCGTCGTCGCCGTGCCGTCCGCACCGCCAGACAACGCTAGCGGGGCGGCGGGAGATCCAGTCGGGAAATCCGGCATGATCGTGGGATCGACCGCCAGATTGTCGATGACTGCCACGTAAGCCGAACTTTTGAGCACGTCTTCGATGTAAGCCGAGTTGCCCGAGCCGTCCTTGACTTGTTGGCGCGAGACCTTCCACGTCTCCATCAAGACCGAGTCCAGATAGACGAGCAGATTGAAATGACCAGCAAACTCGGGGCGTGTCGTCGCTTGCGGCAGCACTTTGAGCCGATTGCCCCACGAGCCCGGATCGGTCAGCTTGCCCTGCGCCGCGTAGACCAGGAACAAGCCGTCGGCCGTAAACACGTAGGTGGTAGGATCGGACACCGGCGCTGCCGGGACTGTGCTCGCAGCCGTGGCCGTGGCCTTGTTGGCTTGAACCGCTGCGACTTGGTAGCCGGCATTGGCGGGCTTGACGACCCACAGCTTGTTGCCGCGCGTCAAGTAAATCAGCGCTTGCTGATAGGCTTGCGACGAGCCCGGCTTGACCGTGCTGTCAATCGAGAACGTAGCCAGCAGCTTGCCCGGGCCGGTGACCAACACCGGCTTGCCGAGCGGACCGCGCGCGGCGTCCGGAATCGCGATAGCGCCATACAGACCCGGGAACGGGGTCGGCAACGCGCTGTTGTCCTGTTCGGACGTAGTTACCGAGGCGAACGTCATTGCTTAAGCCCCCACGACGAAAACACCAGCGGGCAGCGCGATCTGGCGGCCGTCGGCATCAGTGATTTTGGATTTCTCAATCGAGCGGACACCGTGGTGCGGCAGCGACAACTCCTCGCCGTCGGTCAACTTGATCGGGACGCTATAGTTCAAGCGCGACGCGAGGCGCACCAATACGTCGACGCTCGGAGCGGTCGACTGGACGGGCTCGGGCGTCACCGGAGCCGTCGAGACCGGCTCCACTTGCGGCGCGGACGTGGCTCCCGTGTCCTGAGTTTCAGCCATCATGCTACTCCTGGATGTTAGGATGTACGGCTAGAGTATTCTGCACAGACGGTTCACCCGCGCTCAGGGCAACGGGTTAGGCGGATTTGAACTCGTGATCGTGCTCGTCTCGTCGTATTCCGTTACTGTTCCGCCGGTGTTGGTAACTTGCAAGTCGAGGTTGACCGTGTTGAAGCGCTTGGTCGAGTACGGCTGGCCGGACACCAGGAATCCCTGCACACGCAACCCGAACGTCACGCTGTACAACTGACGGGCATCAGTCGAGTAAGGCTTGGCGCGGCTATTCTCATAATCGACGTAGTATGTGCCGCGCAGCGCGACCGACTGGCCGGCCGGCACGTAGGCTGCGAAATCGAGCGGGTAATCGAACTGGATGCCGTTGACGAAACTCAGAAACAAGAATTCGATCCAGTTCTCCGCTTCCGCGAACGTGCGACACACGAAGACCGCTTCATAATCCACCGAGACGGGAACCACCGGCGCCAAGACGGCGCCGTATTGGTCTTCGAACAACTTCATGGTGAACCCACGGTTGGAGCGACCAGCTCCGGGCACGCGGCTGATGGCACTGCGCACGAGTGCCAGGAACGGCACTACGTTGGGTTTAATGGCAGGCGGGGCAGGTTGTCCGGCAGCTTGGGCGGCAGCAGCGGCGGCAGCTGCCGCATCGGCTTGATTGCGCTGCACGAAATCGATCAAGTCGTCCAAGTCATCGAGCGAGTTGCCGATGCAGACCGTGATCGGCTCGACCGTCGGCAACTTCGCTGCGACTTGCGACTTCCAGTCGGTCAGCAGCCCTTCGGTGATTGAAACCAGCGAGGTCTTTCCCATGTCGGCACTCGTTTAACTAGTACCGACAGGGTTCCTCGGAGCGTTGGGGCTCCGAGGTCCAGCAAGCGCCGCCTTATTGAGGCGGCTGATCCGATTCCAAATCCACGCCACGATCCGCGAAAAACTTGGCCATACTGGTTTGCATGGCGGCGTGCAGAGCGTCAGCTTGTACTTGTACCAAGTGCGTGAAAGCCTGTGCAGCGTGGAAGTCACCCGTATCGCGCGCGACTTGCTCGAGCGAGTTACGCAGGATCACAAACATTTGCTCATGCGGGTCGGATTGCGCATCCGCCGTCTGGGCTGCCAGCGGCGTGGCCGGCGCGGCATCGACGATGGTCGTGGCCGAAGCGATGGCCACGGCGGCCGGGTCGGCCGCTTGAGCTGCCAGTTCCGGCGTGGGTGACGTGGTCGGGGCAGGCTGGGCGGGCGGCGGGTAGACCGCGTGCGCCGGCATCTGGGCGTCCGGCGTGCGGACGACATCGGCGGTTGCGGCCACCGGAGCGGCGCTCGCGTCGTCCACGGCTACCGCCACGACGGGAGCAACGGGCTCAGCGGCGGCGGCTTCGGTCGTCACGGTCTCGACCACCGGCGTGACCGGCTCGGCAGCAGGTTCAGCCGGAGCGTCAGCGGCGGCAGGAGCGGGAGCTTCGGTAACCGGCTCCGACGACGGCGGCAGCGAGGATTGCGCCGACGAGGTCGATGCAGAAGCGTCGGCGTTTCCCGCGTCGCTGGCGAGGGCGGCTTGCGGCGGTGCGTCCACGCTGGCTTGAGCTGCGGTCTCCGTCGTGTCTTGAGTCGTCGACTCGGGAGCCGGGGTTTGCTCAGGGGTAGGGGCGCCGTTCTGGTCGGGCGTGGCGTTCAAATCGGACATCGTGTGACTCCTGAAGTGGCGAGTAGGATACTGGAGGTTCCAGCGCGGAGCAGTAAAGCGCGACAGTACCCAGCCGGTTCTAGTCGCGCGCGCACTCAGGACCGTGGCAATCCGACATTAAACACGGCGGCCAGCGGATCGTCACAATTCTCCTCGTACATAGCGTCGTGCAGCGCGGATGCAATCGCGTAATCGGCTGCGCCCTGCGGGTCGAGGAACACGTCGACGCCGGGATCCTGGCCGCCCTGCAACGCTCGCAGCTGTCCCGCCACGCCCGCCGTGGCGCGCAGGAACGCCAAGTCAGGATCGGACTGCTCACGCGCGGCTTGCTCACATAAGTCACGCAACCCACGAGCAGACGGTGCGCGAGCGCGTTCGCAATCCTCACGTTCTTGTTGGCGCGGCGGGTAAGACAAGTTGGACGCGCACGGGTCCGGATCGGCGGCCGGTCGATAATCCCAAGTGCCGTGATTGTCGCCCTTGTGCGACTTTGGGCAGGCAATGAACTTGCCGCGCGAACCGGACCGCACGATCAGCCGAGTCTGACACTTCGGGCAATAAATGGGAGCGGGTTTCCTCATAGCGCCTCCGCTGTTTCCGTAAGTGACTGCGCAATTCGCAGCAACGCCGCGCGTAGCTGGTCTTTGGTCATGACTCGCTCCGCGATGCGGCCCAGCAGCTGGTACTTGTCGTCACCGAGCGCCATGACGGTCATGATCGGGCGTGCCGCGTCCAGACCGAACACGATGCTGGTACTCTGACGGCTGCCGGCTCCCGTCACCAGACGGCGCGGATCGCGCGACGGATCAACCTGTGGCTTGGCCATGAGTGCCTCGCCGCAAGTCAGGGCGCTCGAGCAGGAACTCGATGAAAGCGTTGGTGCCGTCCACGCAAGTCGATCGCATTTCCTCTACGAGCCATTTGCCGTGTTCCCAGACATGAATGTTGTCGACCCACAATTCGATGGCCGGCCCTTCCGACGTGAGCCAGTGGCAAAAGCGCCTCCAGTCGTAAACCTGCCGCACGCCGTCCTGGTCGACGCGACTCAAGTCGCCTTCGAACGCAAAATTGCGGGAATGACTAGTTCCGAACGCTTTGTCGCACGGGCATTTCCAAACGACGCGCATCATAGTGCTCCTGGATTGACTGTACTCGTAACAACGAGTACGAAGTCAGCAGCACTACGTCACGGTTTGACGAACAACATCACTTTCTTGGAATACGGATACAAGTGCTGACCGACGAGCACCTCGTACACTTGACAAGTGACTTGCTGCACGGCAGACGACTGAATTCCGATCAAGTTGTACGGAATGTCGATTTGATCGCCGACGTTGATGAGGGTGCCGAGCTTGACGAGCGCTGGAAACTTGATATCAGGGCCGGCGTCCATCGACAAGTTGGATTCGCTGGCCGTCGACTGCGCTTGGTCCAATATGCGCACCACTTCGGAAAAATCGATCACGAAAGTGGCCGGCGCTGTTGTCCATTGGGCTTGAGGCGAATCGACCAGCAAGTCGCCGAACACGTCGCGACGCGCCGAGCCGGTCGTCACGAGGCGCCGTAGATCGAGCTGGACGCCGCGCAAATCGACATAGGCTTCGTATTGTAGTTGCTTGACGCGAGCAACCGTCGCGGCCAAATTCTGCAACAGACCGAGCTGCATCCCCATGAGGTCACTGCTCCTCGTCGTCCGGAACGGCTACCGGCTCGCTGTCGTCAGGCTCGGTCCCCAAGTCGTCGGATTCAGCGCCGCCGGTCTCGGGCTCGGCCCCGACGCCACCGATGGCGTCGCTGGTTGGATCAAACGAGAACGACATGGCGCCCGCCACTGCAACTTGCGAGTCCGGAACGTCCGGCTCGATGGGAGCGCGCGTCAGCAACGCCACGATGTCCTGGACCGGCACACCGGTGAACACTACTGCTTCGGCTTCCAGCTCGCCCTTCTCGTCTGAGCACGCGAAGATCTTGTCCAAGTCGTTCTTGTTGACGTTGCCGTCCAGCATGATCGAAGTGACCGCCACTTGGTCGCCATCGACGATCAGATAACAAACGCCTTCAGCCACGAAATCCGAGACCAGCTGGTATACTTCGGCCGTTGGAGGGTAACCCTCCGGGTGAATTCGTTGCAGACGTTCCATGGCAGCGGTCGACCGGTTGGTGAGTAAACGACAGACGGTTCTCAGTTGTTGAAAACCAGAATCATCTGGTCGATGATTGCCAGCGGCGGCAGGAACTGCAGCGCCTGCACGAGTTCCTGCGCCGACTCCTCGCTCAAGTGACCGTCGCGCGCGATCTTTTCCGCCACCATCATGATGTCGCGCGATACTGTGACGACTTGGTGCAGCTGCTGGTTCTGGTGCAACAGGATCGTCGCTTTGTTGTACGTGTCGATCACCTGTTGTTGCAGCACGTCGAACTGCTTAGCCATGGCTTCGGCTTTCGCGGGCGTGATGGTACGCACTTGGCGCAGCCGGGCCGTGTTGGCAGCGCGTTGATCGTTCATTTGATCGAGCGTCATCGAGCGGTTGACCAGACCGTACATCGGATGGCGCGGATCGTCACGCGCGATGGTGCTCGAAGCGGACATGTGAGTAGGATCTTGGACATTCGTGCTCATGGGGATTCCTTGATGCGTTGGAAAGGTTTATTGCTCATGGCGTCGGCGCGACGGTTTTGTTCGCGTGGCACCCAGACAAGCTTGATCGATTCGAATTGGGCCGACAACAGCCAGACTTTGTTGCGGAAGGGCGCCAGCGTTTGTTGCTTGAGTTGCCACCTGCCCATGGTCTGATAAATCACGAGTTGCGAATCGCCCCGTACCACGACGCGCCGAGCACCGCGCGCATGCAGCTCTTTCAAGCAACAAATCAGTGCTTCATATTCGGCCTGATTGGAAGTGCCGACGCCAGTGCGCAAGCAGCCCTCGAACTCGCGCCCGTCAGGCGCCAGGACCCACCAGCCAGCCGCTTTGTCGCGTTGTTGCTTGATGGCACCGTCGAACCAGCCGCGCCAGACGCCGGCCGGATCTTCGTCGATGCCGTCCAAGTCGGTCACGGTGCGCCGTCGGGTCTGCTCGTCGAGCAGCGAGTCTACTTCGGCAAATCGAGTCATGAAGGCAGATAGCAGTGAGGGCGCCAACCCGATAAACGGGCTGCGCCCTCGCCACAACACTACAGCAGTTGCTAAGTGCCGTCCGACGGCGTCTCGGCTCGCCCGTCTGCTGCGGCCGGGCCAGTGGCCGAGACCGAACCCGGAGCGCCGCGCGCCGGCGAGACTGGCGTATCGCGAGTCGGGTTCGGCCGGAACGCGTCAGGCCGCGCCGGCTGCTGCTGGACTTTCTGCGGCACTTGCAAGCGCTGAGTGATGCGGCCCGAATCAAGCAGGAGTTTAGCAAAAGACGTGATGTGCTTGCAGCACCCGGGGATCTTGCTCGGCGTATTGCGGTTCGGGACGCCCGTCCCTTTCGGGACCGGAATCTTGAGGGGGCGCCGGGCGTGGCAGTTGTTCAGAACATTCCACCGCATGTACGTGAACAAGTAGTCCGGACAACTGCATGAGACACGCACCGGCGAGTCGTTGTAAGCGGGTTTTTGCTTCGCTTGTACGTCGCAGTCGAAAAAGAAAATCGCGACGTGATAGCGCCGGTCCGAGTTGAGCGAGTGCACGTCGGCGTCGTATTGGTAGGACCGGATGCCCGCCATGGGTGTTACTTTGACGTCGCTGTAGCGGTAGTTGGCCGTGTCGGCGCGCGTTTTGGAAATCGGCGTGACGCGGTCCATGCCGCGCACCAAGTCGTCTAGTGTCAGCGCGGCCTTGCCTTCGACGAGCAACCCGCGCTCGTACAGCACCATTATGTCCAAGTCTTCATCGAGCGGTTCGCTCACGTCAGCTCTCCTAGAATGTTTAAGACGCCGTCACACTTGCTCTTGCACGTACCCGGCTTGTACCTGCAAGTGGTACAGAGCCACCAGATGGCGGCACAAGCCCGCGATGCGCAGCGGGTTTTTCTTCGGCTCGGGCTGGTTCTTGGGCGCAAATCCCGTGTGAACGTCTTGCTCGCGGTTCGCTTTCAGGAAGTTGTCCACGTATTCGCTGCATTTGCAGCCGACACGGACCGGGTTGTCTATTGAGCCGACGCGCTTCGGATCGCTTACCCCGTAATACTGGATGATAGTCTTGAACACCTTGCCGTCGGGTCCGATGACATCGACCGCCGAATCGATTTTCTTCATGAACGGCGTATAATCCCACTTCAGACCGGTCATGTTGAAGCGACTGGGCTTGCCTTGATTGTACGCGGCCGGCAGAATTTGCTCCGTGTTGTCTAGCAAGTCGGCCATTGCAAGCTCGGTGCGGCTCTCCTCCGCCCTTTTGTCGTCGTTATTTGAAGAAAGATCCACAATCTCGGACTGGTTCGGATCGGCCATGATATCAAACGGCATAGCTATTTCCTTTCTTGATATTTATCTTGGCCGGGATCACAGCCCAATTATACCAAACGTGCAAACCGCACACTAATTTGCCACGTAGCGGGACTACTTTTTCCAACAGTTTAGAAGCCTGCTTACGAAGTGAATCACACGATCGGCAAACGTTCGCCCTTCCATCAGGTTTGTCGCGCCGTCTCGAAAATTCAAGAACGCCCTTAACCTCAGTGCAACAGCGGCACCTCTTGTCGGTACGTGCTTCATCAACAGCGATTGATGCGGTGGATTCGATGATCATGGGAGCGGTTATCGGTTGGTTATTCCTCACACTGGTGCGGTTCCCGTCCGACGCGTCTCTCGGCACTAGGCCCATCACGTCACTTGAGGAGTCAATCAGATGAAAGGATTTCCGCCGCTCGGATTCATGTATATCGATGAGTCGCAGTTCGCTCAAGTCAATCGAATCACGCGCGTCGAAGGCGTCGAGCAGAAATTCGAAGACGGTCGCAACGCCAAGACGCGCATCCACTTCGACGACGGCACCAGCACGCTGTCGACCTGGACGCTCGACAAAATGTTTCAACGCGTCGACGAGTTGCTGACCACACGCCCCAGCAGCCACTGATCCTCACCCCTTCGTTGCGGCAATGAACTCCACTGCTCGCAACATTTCCTCCGACCGCTGTTTGGCAAACTCGAGCGCCCGCTCGAGTTGGTCGGTACTGATCTGAAAGTCGTCCTGTCCCTTGAACGAGCCCGTCTTGCGAATCGCCAGCATGCGCTCGTAATACTGGATGCCGACCAACCAGGAGACCAATTCGGTATGCCGCAGCGGGATATCCTCGAGGCTGGACGAGCCGACCCCGAACGTCACCGCCACGAAGCACGAGCCGCCTACCACAATGCGCACGACATTATTCGACACGTCCTCCTCGTAGTGCAAATCGCCCACGTTCATGTCGATCAACGTCGCGTTCAAGTTCATGCGCACCGGATCGAAGTTCGGAATCGCGTAGTTCAAGCCCAGCAAGTAGTCGTCGAAACGGCTCTGGCCCAGCTGGTTGCGCACCGCGTACGACAGCACGCCGACGTAGAAATACTTGCCTGTATAGTCGTTCGGAGCGGCGACTGACGGGTCGGCGTTGGTCGGGTCGTAGACATTGCCGTTATAGGGCGTCTCGATGAACGGTTGCGACAGATTGGTCGAGCCGGTCTGGGCCAACGAGTAGTCGGGGTCGGTGGCCGGCCCGAAGTCCGGCATCACCGAATCGATACTGATGGCGATTTCGCGCTCACCCCAGAAGTTGTATTGCTTGGTCACTTGCAGCGGCACGTGCGAATAATACTTGATGAGCGCCGGCAGGATGTCCAAGTTGGAGTCGACTGCTTGCTCCTGCGGCAGCACGGGAGCCCCCAACGGCGCGAGCAGCCGCGCCGTCACCAGATCCAGCCGAGTCGGCAGTGCCATTTAAACCCTCCTAGTCGCCCACGTCCTCCACGTCGAGGAAGTAGCCGATAAAACCCGACAATCGGTGATCGTCATGCGGCAGCACCAACCCGTCCGGGCCGCCCGGCACCACGACCCCGCCCAAATTCTGCGTTTGCCCGCTCTTGGTCCGATAACGCTTGCTGCGCGTGTTGAGCGGCGGTAGCGACTCGGCGATTGAACGGGCGACGTGAAGCGGTTCTGCTGACCGGTCAGGATAATCGAGGAATACGTTGCTCAAACCCAGACGCACCAGCTCGGCCGCGACATCGCGACTGGTCGTGTGAATCGTGACGCCTTCATGCATCAGCAACGACGACAGCGTGCGACGTTCGTGCGTCACTGCCCCGGTCGCGCCGCCGGAATCGGAACTGACCGGCTCCGGAGGCGAAGCGGATGCGGCGGACGGATCGGACACAGGCGACGACAAGACGATCCGCGCCATATCAACGTCGACAGTGAGGCGGCCGTCGGCGATGCTGTCGGCCGGGTTGTTAGTGGCATCGCACACGACGGTGTACGGCAGAGCTTGGCTGGTGGCATCGGCCAGCGCGTCGGCCAGCTCCGCGATCTTGCTGTCGATCAGGTCGCCAGCAATCGGGCCGGCGCCCTCCGAGGGCTCCAGCAAGTGATGAATCGACTCGTACGCTTCCACCCAATCGGCCAGTTGCTGCAGTTCGTCATGGCGCGCGTCGTCGTGCGTCGCCATGACTTGCCGCAAGGCGGCTAGCTGCTCCTGGTACTGATCCGGCGTCGCGACAGTCGGATCGATCACTTCGACGATGTCAAGGCCGACTCCAGGCTCGCCAGTTGCCGTTTCACTTCCGTCAACAACGCCCGAGTCTGCTCCAGTTGTTGCTCGGCCTGCTCGATCTGCGGGCAGCGGCTCGACAGCGGCAACGGGTACAGGATCAGCAATGGCAGAATCGGGTCCCTTAGCGGACTTCTTGGCGCTTTGTTCACGTTGCCACTCCTCAAGCTTGGTTTGATAAGCGTCTTTGACGGCTTGACTGGCGTATTTCGACGGCGGGGTTGGCTTCTTGAGTGCCATGCGGGCCTCCTGAATACAGCTGTCGGCCGCGCGGCGGTATCGCCGTCGGCCTCGAGCAGGTTGGTCGGTACATTACTGGCGTCCGGACGCCAGAGCGGCGCGTCACGCCTCCTCTGCGTCGCCGCGCCGCCGCAAATTACACAACGCGTTGGTCAGTTGCATGCGCAAAAGAGCCCCGGACATGTGCGCGTAGCGCTCAACCATGGCCGGCGGCAGCAGCGCTTTCAAGTCGTCGATCGACTTTTCCTTCAAATGCGTGCGGTACTCGGATTCGGACACCACGTGCTGGCTCGACTCGTCTGGGAACACGACGCGGCGGCGCAGTGTAACAAACCCGCCCGTGCACCAAGTGTCACTGACTCCCTTCAAACGCACTTTCTCAGGGTTGTCGTCCACGTTCTCCGCGATCAAGTAACACTCGAGGCCGTTGTAGTAGACGATGCGGGGTGGAGCGGCGGTGTCATTCATGGGGTCAATCCTCGTAGGCAGGCCAGCGCATAGTCGTCATCACTCGCCGAGACGGGCCGGACAGTGGCGCCCGGGCGGTCGAGACGCTTGGTCAACATGTGCAGCATCACAGACTCGGGCACGATGCGCACGCGGTTGAACCGCAGTCCGTCGGCTTGCAGGCGACGGCGCGCATCCTCGGGCGAATCGAACCGCACAGCCGCGCCCGGTGTCTCGGTCCAGTAAGCGCCACCGGAGAATCGGTCGTTGACGTTGCGGTCGCGCAAAGCGATCTGCGTTCCTGGATGACGACGCGAGTCCTGTACGATACAGAATTTGGTGGAAGTCATCGTGCTCTCCGTTTGAGCGACCGGTAGTGACGCCGAATCTGGCTCCACTCGTCACCAGTCAGCGCGGCCAGTCCGAGTTCGGCCAAATACTTGTCGATCATGACACGATGATGCGCGTCGGACGGGTCGAACTTGATGCCGGCACGCGCCAGCTTCTCCAGCTCGGCCGGGCACAACTTGACTTCTCGGTGCCACTCCGGCGTCCCCACTTCGGGCATCAGATCGACGCACAACGTCGTCGGCACGGCGGCCGTGGTGAAGATTTGCGGACGGCCGCCGGCCGTCCGAACAATGAGGCCAAAGTCCATCGCCGTCACGCCTTGGTAGCCCGCTCGGCGGCACGCGCGCGTTTGGCCGCGCGCTCGGCCAGCAGTTGTTTTTGCTCGGCCGCGTCCAGCTTGTGCCACGGCCGGATCAGATTGCCCAGGTTCATACGCTGCTGGCCCGGGTTCAAATGCTGGTACAGCGCCTTGAGTTCCATTTCGATGGTATTAGCCTCAGGCATGCCCGAGTGACCAACCTTCGGGTGAATCCAGGCCGTCATGTCCTCGGCCACGACCTTGTAGCACTCCTCGAGCGACTTGTTGCGGAACAGCTGGGCCACTTTATCGCCACAATCGATCACCTTGCTGCCCGATGCTGTTTTGACGTCGGTGCGCTCGTAGCGCTGCTTGTAGCCCGACTTGACAATCGAGCGCGTCGACGCGTCATCGGCCGGCTTAGCAGCCTCGGCGGCAGCCTGCTTCTCGGCGAAGCGGTGATGCGGCGTGACCGGCGCTTCCACCTTGCGACCAGGAGCGGCATGCGCGTCGGTCGGCTGGGCGCGCTTCTTGAGCGGCGCGACGGCGTTGGCTGGCAAATCAAACAGCTGACTGTTGCGCACTTTCTGCGGCTTGCCGGCCACGTCAATGGTGCTCCAGCCGCCAGCCACGGCAATCACGTTAACCGGCTGACCGTTGAACAACTTGGTGATCGTCTGCGTCATGATGTCTACTCCCGAGAATGTGGTGAATGGTCGGCCGCGCTCCAGTGGCGTCATTGCCGGTACTACAGAACGAAGTATACCAGCGCAACACTATCCGTGCAATTCAACGACAGGGTCACTTGGAAATGCCTGAGGCCCGTCGGACGGGCCTCAGGAGCATGCACTACCCGAAAATTCTTTTCGGACGGGGCTTGGCGGTCATCTACTCAATCGAATCAGCGCGCGCCGATATTGAATCACCCAGCGCGTGGCAAACTGCAACGACAGACCGTGTTCGTACATTTCGGTCACGGCTTTCTGCTCCGGCGGTGTCAGCACGCCGCCAGTTTTATGGGTCCGCAGATCATGCCGGACCCAATGCAGAAAGCGATCCAAGTCCAATCTCATCGCTCCAACGTGTATACTTCAGTCGGGCAACCCGCTCGTGGGGGCGTGATCGCGGTCAACCGGAACCGCAATCCAGGTTTCAGCAAGAATTCGTCCTGCGCGTTTTCCGGGTGCTCGGGGTTGCTGTGCGACAGCTGACGCCCGTACGACGCACCCGGTGTCAATATGAACTTGAGAATGATGTACTCGTCTTCGCCGCCGTTGGGCTCGATCACGCCCTGCTGCAACGCTTGCCACGACATGGCGGTCGACTGCATAGCCGGAAAATCGATCCAGTCGCCTACCTGATGGCGCTCCCAGCCGTACACGGCGCGCGGTCCGAACAGCGCCCGATACGTGACCAGCCGTCGCGTTAGCACAGGCGCCGCACGCAAGTACTCGTCCAGCTCGGGCGATTCGAGCGCCGCGCTGATCCACGCGTCGATGGCGTCCTGCACCTCGGGGCTCGAGTCCCCGGCGACCGCTTCGCCCAGTTCGCCGATCAGACCCTCGTCGGCCGCGCGCCGGGCGAGCGCGGCGTCCGACACTTCGGGATGCTCCCGCGCGTACTTGCGCGCCCGCACGATGTCGACGCGGAGCGTGTCGCGGCCCTGCGCCAGCGCGGCCAGCGCGCGGTGACGGCCGTCGTGCAGGCCGACTTGCAAACGCCCGTCGGGGCGCTCTTTGACCGACAGCATCGGATTAGCATCCCAGCGGTCGAGCTGTGCGAGCCGCGCCACCTTGTCCCGGTCGGCCAGCGGGCCGCCTTGGTGCCCGAACGGCACCGCAAGGTCCAGAAATTGCTGCGGCGACATCTCGACGGTGTTGCCGCTGACCAGCTTGTAGCCTTCACCGAGTAGCCGCCGGACGGCCGCGTTGACGTCGTCGTGAACTTCCTGCATGATCGCCCCCATATCAGTACCGGGCGGACGGTTCGAGCCCGTCAGAACGTGATCGGCTGGGCGACGGCGCGCACCAAAAACATGACGCCTTCCTGGAACGACTGCTGAGCACGTGCGTGCCACCGCTGCGGGTCGGCCCGCTCCAACCGGCTCTGCTCGACTTCCAGATCGGTACGACGGCGCGCGTCGACGTAGACGTGATCGTCGAGGTGACAAGCGAAAGCTTGTTGCTCCAGATAGAGCGTGACTTCCGCCAGCAATTCCTCCAGCTCGGCTCCCTTTTGCTTGACTTTGTTCATCAAGTCGATCTCGTCCTGTGACAGCTCCCGATAACCCGAGATCTTGCGATGCTGGTTGTCCATCCAGACTCTCCTCAGTTTAATCTGACTAAATGCGGCGCAAATGACCGCCGCGAATCTCCGCCATCAAATCAGCCAGCTTAGCACCAGCTCGCCGTTTAACTTTGGTGCCGACCAGTGGATGCTCACTGATCGACTCATAATCAAACCGCCCCGTCATGTTGTCCACTTGCAAGACTTGCAAACGATACGACCGGACTGGTTCGACCGTAACTTCGGAGTCTGGCGATAGTACCTGTTGGCCGCCGACTTGCAAGTAACGGCCGGGCTCAACCGCTTCGTATACTTGGCCGGGTTCAACGAGGACGCCTTCGTGTTTGACGCTAGTCATAGCCGCTTTACTTCGATTGAATAAGCAGGCACGCCGTCGACGTGAACGATGGCCGTCTTTCCTGGCTCGACGAACTCGATGACCGCTTTCAGCACGTCGCTGGTCACGTCTTGACCGCCGCCTCGAAACGTCAATCCGTCTTTCGATGGGGTCCCGGCGTGAATGCGCCCGGACAACGCCATTGTGGCCACGCGGATCATTGCGGATTCCTATCGATGGTAGTGCTGTCAGTAGACGCTGGCGACAAGTCCAGCACGAATGAGGTGTTGCCACAGTCCCAGATACGCAGCCAGCCAGCCGCGTCCATATTGGCATGCTCGGTCAAACCGGGATCGTACGACGCCAGCTTCTTGGCCAGCTCCGACTTGCGAAACCCGTAGCGGTGGTGGCGCCGCGCTGGATCAGACGAGCGGAAATACCAATAGTTCGGCGCCGAGTGCTGCACTTGCACAAAACCGGACTTGCCGTAGACATCGCCGTCTGACCAGCGCCGGTCGGCATAAGTCAGCAAGCGTTGCGGCGCGCGCACGGCGATGAAACACTTCAGGATCTTTTGCCAGCCGCCCGGCACCGACACGTGCGGCAACACCGCGTAGCGGCCCACGTTCCAGTCGCAGTCGGAGCGCCCGCCGGCAATCGACGGCCGGCCGAACGTGGCCACTGCGATCAGCTCCTCGCCCAGCACCAACCCATACCGGACTGGCGAGCCATCCGCGCCCTGCAAGTGGTAGCGCTCCAGAAAGTCATGCGCGCGCCCGCGCTCGAGCAATTCGACCCGACACTGACGAGCATGCACGCGCCGCACGGCCGGGTCGCCAACCAGCCGCGCCAGTTTGGAGCGCACCACGGCCGGCCGATTCAGCCACTCGTCCTCGAAAATCGTGATCAGCCGATAGCCGGCCGCGTTGCAGCGCTCCAGCTTGTCCAGGTGCTTGCGCTTACCAACGCGCTGCTCCGAGTGCCAGTACAGCCCGCAGTACTCGATGGCGACGCGCTGCTCGGGCAGCACGATGTCTAGCTCGAACGGCGCTATAATGATGCGGTCGCGCCGCACGACGGCGACCCCGAGAGACTCCAGGTAATCCGCGATGCTAGTCTCGGGCTTGGAAATCGCACTGACGCACTTCGGGCAGTTGGCGCCCTGCGCATGGTCGCCGGCCCACTGCTCGAACACGCCGTGCTTGAGGCAGCGAATCTCGATGCGCGCATTAATGCCTCGGTACACCGACCCGCCATAATCGTAGTCCGCGAAGTTGTCCGGGTGCGACTGGCGGGCGCGAGTCAGGAAGTGGTCTTTGTCGCGCGTCATCCTGGTCGATAACTGCTCGGAGACGCGTCGGTAAGCCCCGGCGGCATGACGCTGGCGTGTCACTTCGGCCATCTGCGCCCGAACCTCGGGCGTGTATCGCGCCGCCATTTTGGCCTTGGACTCCACCGTCGCCAACGTGGCGGTCAACGTGGCCGCGATCTTGGCGCGCACCGCCGGATCGGATGCCTTCACGGCGGCAGCACAGCGCTGCGAGCAGCACTCCGCGTACCCCTTCCCAGCCGAAAGGAATCGGGTCTGGTTTCCGCAGTTCCGACAGCTGCCCTCTCCTGCACGGCGGACGTGCTCGTCGTAGTAAGATTGGGGATCAACGTCGGAGTGACGCAGTCCGACGTGACGGCTCATATAAGCCGGGCGGACTGGATGGGAGCAGTACGGGCACGGTATCGTCTGGTGGTCCATAGTGGCAGGGCTGATAAAGTTCGGGGCGGATTGCTCCGCCCCGAAACGTCCCGCATCAACTTCGCACTATTTCCAGGCGTTTAAGCTACGTAGTTGGACACGGTCCCTTTAAGATAGTAGCCGGCATTGTTGATGATGGTCGTATAAAGGCTCATCATACCTTGCTGGTTGCTCAAGTCCGGAGCCTGGAACACCGGGCTAGCGTACAGGGGCACCCACTCCGCGAGGATGGCCGCTGCATCGCCGACCACGTAGCCTTTGAAGCCGACCACGTACGTCGTGAGCGACATCGACGGCACCTTGATGATGGCGACCGTGCCATCGCGCAGCGTGCCGATCTTGTGCGGACCAACTGGCGCCACCACGTCCGACGGCTCGAATCCAGCGCAGTTGCGGAACAGATCGGCCGCGTAGTTGCCGCACAGGATCCAGCTCACGCCACCACGACCCATCGTCAGCTGGATCTTGGACTCGGCATAGTTGAGCTTCAGCTCGATTTCGGCGTAGCGCGCCAGTTTCGAGTAGTTGCTCGGCGGCGTCGCGTCGAAGTTCAGGTTCGTGTCGGACGTGGCAGCCGCGACGATCTTGTTGATCAGGTCCATGTCCCGCTCTTGCTTGATGAAGCTCGAGACGAGGTTGGCCAGCGTGTCAGGGATGTCCAGGTCCAGGTGCGAAGCGGCAGCCAACTGCGCTTGCGTCGACCATTGGACGCGCAACGGGTGCGGTTGAGCCGTGACCGGGATCAGCGACAACTGAATGTCGAGCGAGCGCATCTGGCTCGTGTTCTGCTCCGAGTCGTAGCGGAACGAGCCCGTGACCGACACCGAGTTGGCGACGGCGGCTGACGTGTTGACCGTGATCGCGCCGGTCGTGTAGTTGACCGTCGAGCCCGCAGCGATGCCCGTACCCGTAATGACGCCCGAGCCGTTGTCCTGGCCCGAAATCGTGCCGTCGCTGGACGACACGAGCAGCGTGCCCGGACGCATCGGGACCGGAGCGGCAGTGGCCGTGAACGTGGTCAGCGTGCCGTTGCCGGTGCCGATCACGACGGTCGTGTTTTCCGACGCGTAGGTGCCGTCCGTGACGTGCTGGAACACTTGCTGACCGGCCGTAACGCCGGCGGCCGAGTTCGTGTACACCGGGCGCACCACGAAGATTTCGCCGTTCTGACGGTCGATCGGCTGAATGTCGACCAGCTCGTGCGCGATCAGGTTCGGATAGAAAATGCGCACGAGGTCGACGACCTTGGGCACCAGCTGGCCGAGCGCGTTCGAAAACGTCGACTCCAGGCGCGGATCACGGCGCACCGCGTCCATGAACACCGCCTGATTCTCCATGATCTGCAGCGTCGCTTTGGCGCGAGCCTTGACGCGCTGATCGGAGTGCTCCAGCATGTTGAGCAACGACTTGTACTTGGTCTTCCACGAGCGATTGGACTCGAGGATCGCTGCAACGCGCTGTTCGCTGCGGCGTTCGGTGTCCCGCGTGTTTTCCGTCATCATGATATCGGTCTGCCTATTTAGAGAGGTGATGGTGAAACGTGTTGCCGAGAATTTTTAGGCAATTCAAGATTTTTAAATTCGGTCCCTGCCGTGCCGCTTTAAAACCAGCCCTGGTGCGGCTGCTCGTCAGACGCCGCGCGCGAGCGGTCGACGCGACCGTGTTTGGTTTCGCGCAGCATGCCGTCGTGCGGATCGCGGATCGTGCGCACCACGCGCGCGTCAGTCGCGGACGACTCGCTGACCGCGTTGCCGTTGCGTCCTGTGGAGACGACCGGCGTCGTCGGAGCCGTGACGGGTTTGGGTTGCTTTTTGAGGCGGGCGTTTTCGACCACGCCGTGCGCCGCGATGCGAGTCGCGTGGCGGTACTTGACCACTTGACGAGCCGCTTCGGTGACGGCCACCGAACGCGCCAGCTTGTGCTCGGCCGCGATCTTGACTGCGGCGTCGTACTTGCTTTGCAGCGCCTCGAGCTGCTTGGTCGCTTCGTCGAGCTTGGCCTGCAACGACTTGGCCATCGTGACGGCCGCGTCGCCGCGCGAGCGCTCTTTGACGAGCTTGGCGGCAGCGTCGGCGGTGCGGGCCTCGAGCGCCGAAATGCGCGTGGTGGTGTCGGCCATCACGCGCCGGAACAACTTGGTCGAACGGCGATGCGCTTCGACCGCCTCGATCAACTTCTTGTCGGCGTCAGGCTCGGCGGCGGCCGACTCGAATACCTGATTCTTGCCCGTTTCCCACTCGCGGTAGGCGTCGGCCAGCTCGCGGCCGGACGACTTCGACTCGGACAACGCGGTTTCAACGGCGGCAGCACGCTTGAACGCGTCCACCTTGTTCGGCTCAGCTTTGAGCAGGGTGATTTGCTCGCGCACGTACTGTCGGAGATCCATCGCAGTTTTCCCTTCCACAATAGGAGTGTTTGATTGTCGGTTCCGCGTCGACTCGACCACTTGCGGAGCCGTGCGAATCCGAGCCGACGGCTGCGCCACGCAGTCGGTGCCCAAATATTCGTAGTCGTCTTGAATATTGCCGTAGTTGTCAATCGATCCCATGCCGCGAATCGAAACACCAAACGCCGCTTGCGCTTCCACCAGCGCGCGCAAATCGCGCCCGGCGGCCGTATCGAGAATTTCCCACTCGTTCATCAAGTAGCCGTCCTCGCACCACGCGTTGGTGACGATGTGGGAGGCTTGCCCGGGCGTCACGTACGGCGTCTCGGCCGGATGCTCGTTGACGGAACTGAGCAGCGAGCGCTCTTTGAACGCGTCCGACGCGTTGCGGCAGGCCGACTCCATGATGGTGGTCGAGTAGACACGCTGGTTCTCGTTCTTGACGTCCAGCGTGGTGGCCGGCAACTTCACTTTGAGGCGGGAGCCGGACGACTCGACGATGTACGCGGCCGTGTGGCTTTTCGACGCGGCGACCGAATTGGGCGCGACGACAATATGTTCGACCAGCAGTTGTTTGGACATCATTGACCCTTCAAGCATTGGATTCCCTGCCGAGCAGGTTCCTCATGCAGTTGCACACAGCGCCACTAAAATGTAGGCTTTAGTGTTGGTGGACGCCAGATTGAACAGCGGCGCGGCCGACACCAACAGCCGCATGGTGGCCGCGTCGAGCGAATCGACGAAGTCGGCACAATCCTCCAGGCGCTTGCCTTCCACTTGACCGCGCATGTCGGCCAGCCGCTTGTAGTGCTCGGGCGTGAACTTGGTAGCCGACACGCGCTCCATCAGTTGCCCGAAGCGCGGGCCGTACTGGCGGACGACTTCGGCCGAGCCGCAAATACGGATTCGACACGACACGCGCGGAAACTCAGTCATCGCAGCGCTCCTTCACTGGCGGCAAACGTCGAGCAGGTTGGCCACGCGCAGCGGATGGTGCGCGGTGACCGACTCGTACAACGACGAAATGACCGACGGGTCCGAGTCAGGCGTGGCCGAAGCGTCCACCAGCTCGAACGGCGCCCCCACCAGCGAGCAGATGCGGCGGATTTCATCGCGCGAGATCTTGTATGCTTCACTGCCGCCTTGCGAATGCAGCGACACGTAAGTGTTGATGAGCGACATCACGTCCTGATAGGACTGCACGAGTTCGGACGAAATATACGGGCTCTTTTTGATCGACACTTCCACTTTGAGCGTGGACAAGTCGCCGCCGACGTAGAACGCGATCAGCAAGATCAGTTGGCGCAGGCCCAGGCAATACGCTTCCGACACCGGGATCAGCGTCCGGGCGAACTTGATATCCTGCTGCTTGAGCGTCATCGGGCGCGTCGCGCCTTGTCCATCGTCGGCCAGAAAGAATCCCTTCGGCATGCGGCTGGCGTTGTACAGCTTGTCGCGGAAATAGTTGACGTCGTCCACCGTGCCCGCTTCGATGGACGTGGCCAGCTTCTTGACGTCGAACCCGGCCGGCACCCACAAGTACTCGGTCATGCCGTAATCCTGGTTGCGCGTAACGCGCTGGTTCGAATTGCTTTGTCCCAGAATGATGGTCTTGATCGTGTTCTTGAGGTTGGACAGTCGCGCCAGCACCGACGCCGGATCGCCGCCGACGCCGGGCACCGACACCGCGATCCGGTCGACGCGCGACGCGCGCGTGACGGCCAGCAGTTGTTCCAGCACAGTCAGCTGCTCGAACGGGATGCGCATCTTCTCGAGAATCGACAGACCATATGGATAAGTGTCGCGGTTGCGGATCGAGAAGAACGAAAATTCCCAGGGTTTCAAGTCCCGCTCGAGCGGCTGATCCGACACGGCTTCGTTAGGGGCCAGCTTGAAAATCTTGGCGGCGGACGCTTCGACTTTGTACTTGGTCGCCGGCACGAACGACAGGAAAATGTTGTTGGGCTCGATGGGCCGGTCGATCTTGACGCCGGTCTGGGCCGTGGCTTCCTGGATCTGGACCAGCTCCGAACCCTGCGCCGCGTGGATCGTGTAAGCGAAGTCGCCGTTCTTGCACAGCGAGCGCACGTCCTCGCGCGCCGAAGTCAGCACGTTGTTGGCTTCCAGCACCTGCATGACGCGCTCGCGGATCTTCTCGTCCGAAATCTGGATCTGAATCGAATTCTTGAGCGAGTCGACGATGGTCAGCGTCTCGTCCGCGTAAGTGTCGAGTACGACCGCGCCCTCGGCGCCGGCCGAGTCCATCCGTTCGTACGAACCCAGACGCGCGTCGCGGTTGTTGGTCTTGGCACCCGACTGATCCCACAGGCGCTCCCACTTGTTGGAAAAGCCGGTGCCTTCGTCGCGTCCGATGTCGCGCGGAATGGGAATGACTTCGCCGTCCTTGGAGACGGCCACGTCATATCCCATCTTGTCGGCCAGCGCCGCCAGATCAGCCGGCGTCGCCCCGGTCTGCGCTTTGGTCCGGAACGGGCTCAGACGCCGGATCAGACCCGTGGTGATCTTGGTATCGGCCATTACTTCCTCAGTTCAAAGACGAGCTGTTCGCCGTGGACGGTGTTGCTGACGATGTGAGCCCGCCCGTTGATCGGAGCCAACACCAGCATCAGGTAGATTTTGTTGCCGGCTTCGACGGCCGTTTCGGTCAGCAGAATGTCGCAACTAGTAGCGGTGAACTCCAGTTCGTAATCGGCCGGCACTGGAATGTGGTTCGACACGAACATCAGGCAGTGTTCTGGCTCGCGTACCGAGTCGTCCAGCCTGACGCGCACTTGATTGGGGCCGACTGCGACGACGCGCACGCAATCGCCTTTGTAGAACTTGTCAGCGCAACTGATGGAGAACGCTTGGCGCATGCTCCAGTAGTTGTAGATATGTGATCCGTTGAACTTGACGTTCGAATCGTAGATCACGCGGGCAACGACGCCGACAGGATCTTGCGCGAGCATATTGGGGACCTCGGAATGTGTCTTTGTACAGGTTCTAGGTCCGAATACGCCGAGGGCCGGTCGCCCGGCCCTCCTGTGAAACTAGCAGTCTCTCGAGTTAAGCCCCCGGACCTCCCGGAATCGGACCGCCATACATGCGCTGGAAGGCATCACCCAGACCGTCGATCAAGTCTTCCCACGATGACGAGTCCCTGATCACCTGCTCGTACGTGCTGGCAATTGCTTCCTTCTCGTCTGCAAAAGTCTCGCCTTCCTCGTCGGCGAATTCTTTGGTTTGGTCCACCAGAACACGCGCCAGCTGGTCCATCACCCCGTCGAACGACAAGTCAGACTCTCGAATACCGCGTTTGAATGATTCCCCCAAGCCGTACTTTTTGAGCAATCGTCCAAGAGCTTCCTCGGCTTGATCGTTCAACGCGTCCCAAAATTCCGCGTCGTCTCGCGCCAAGTCCCGGATCTCCTCGAGACCGTGCTTGACGGTCTCGTCCTCCGGTAAATCGATGTCGTCGTCCATTCCTGAGTAATCCACCGCCCAGCGCCGAACGATTTCGTCGAACAAGTCTTCGTAGCTAACCTGCGACAGATCGACCGCCCCTGCTTCGCCGACCGGCTTGTAGCCTTTGCCGCGCATGATCTTGGACGCGGGGTCACGCAACGGATTGCCCTCGGCCATGCTGGCCGCCGGCAACAACCAACCAGTACCGCGTCCCGTAAAACTTCTCACGATGAACATGCCGACGCGGTCGCGTTCGACATCGCCCTGTTTGCGAAAAGCGCGAAAGCTCGTACCCAAGTCTACTGTGATGTGGTATCCAGCCTCCTTTGCTGCCGCTTCCCAGGAATCGAAGTCTTTATATTTCACCGCCCCGTCCGGGGCTGGTTTCGGACCGGGTTTGCCAGCTTCGGTTGCGGGCTTCGGCTCCGGGTCACGGTAGGAATCCACCTCGATGTTGCTGCCCTGGTCGGTAATCCACTTCTCGCGCGCGGCGTCAGTCTTGAACGCCTTGCGTTTCATCTTTCCGTTGTTGTCGACGTAAGCCACCTCGTACTCGCCCTGCTCCGCTTCGGTCGCGGACGGCGTGTGGCCGGCCTCGATATCGGCCATCGCATCGACGACGAAGTGGGCGTCGTCCGAGTTGTGCAGATGGAGCTTGCTGCCCTGGATTTCATGCTCGACGCCGTGCTGTTGGAGCAACCTCTTGAGCGGCTCGGTCTTGTCCGAGGCGAATCCCGATAGATCGATGTCGGTCGCATCAGCGAGCAATTCCGACCCCTCGCGAATTGCCTGCCCGAAGCGCTTGCCTTCGGCTTCGCCGACACCGAGTCGACCTTTGATTCGACCCTGCTGGCCGAACCAAGACTTCGCTTCGGCGAGTGAGACAAAGCCGTGGCCGCCGTTGTCCTCGAGCACTTGTCCACGGTCCGACACCACATAAAAGCGCCCGGCCATCGGCAAGTGCATCGTCGCGGCCACCGCTTCGCGCATGTTCTTGGCAAACTGCGCCATCTTGCGCACATGCGCGTCTTTCGATTTTAGTCCCTTCTCGATATCGGCATTGGTAATGGGGGAGTCGGGAGACTTGCCGAGCCACTTGTGGAATGCGCCCTTTTTGATGTCGTCCTTCTCGGCAATTCGATTGTTCGACAGCGGCGCGTGCCCGTTGATGCCCTTGTGCGTCTGGATGCGCTCGGTCAACGCCTGGAAGGCGGACCGAGCAGCATCGCGTGTCTTACGGTGCGTCATGATTTTAATCTCTCAGTCGGTGTCTGGTCCCATACAGAAGCGGGGCGACTAACGCCCCGCACTACTGCATGAATTGCCGGCGACGCTCGGCGTCAATGAGCCATCAAAATGAACGAATACTTGTCGACCGGATATTCAGCGTCGCCGTCGAGCGTGACCGCCTCGGCCGTCATCTTGAACACGACACCTTGATCGACCTTCTTGCGTCCGGCGCCGTGACCTTCGTAGACGCGCACGAAGCTACCCGGCGTGCAATATTTGGGATTGGTCTTCTCGACCAGAACGCCGTTGTCAGTCGTCGAGGCGTTCTGGCTTTCACGCACCGACCCCAAGTCACCGCCGTTCGAATCGAGCGTGCCCGCGCCGGACGGTTTGACGATGCTGTCCGAGCCTTCGAAGCCGGGTTCGTCATCTGCCTTGACGTCGGTTTGAACGTGCTGCTGCCCGATCTCGCTGGCCGACTGATTCGTCACGCCATCATTGACACCCGTCTGGTCGACGGCTCCCGATGCTTGGTCGGTCGCTTGATCGCCACTCTTGATCGTGGTGTCGACGTCCAACGCGTCCGCCTCACGCATGATATCGCGCATCACCGACGCGCGCAACCGCGAAGTTTCCGTGGCCACGGCCGCGCGGCGAGCTGGAGCGGCGGGACGGCGCACGCCACGACGACCCGATTCGCCCAAGTCCATGTCGCCCACTTGGCCCTGACCGTCGTCGGCCAGCGCACCGTCGACCGCGTCGATGTCGTCGCCCGGCACCACGTTGGCGTCGTCCGCGCCGGCTGCCGTGGCCGCGTCCTCGGGCGAATCGAACGGACCAAAGAAGATCTGACCACCCTTGATGTCGATCGACGCGTCACCCGGGCTGTCGGGGTCGACCACCAGATAGAACTTGTCGTCCTCGAGTTCTTCCTTGCGGTATGCTTTCTTGCCCTTCAGGAGCGATTCCCGAGTCACTTGGCGCGGCTGGTTGGTGCGGAATTTCATCGTGTTTTCCTCAAACGTATCGTCGTCTTCATCCGCCTGAGTCAGGTCGGAAATATGAAAGGACGCTTTGTTGCCGGATTGCAGGCGGACGACGGCGAACTTCTGGGACGGAGCGAGGTAGTCGACGACGCCCGTCTCGCCCTTGTACTGCACGTTGCCCGTCACCTCGACGAAGTCGCCCGGCTGGAGTTCTCCATCAGCCGCTTCGGCTCGCCGCCTCGATCCAACTGTTGCCATTTGCCTGCTAGTCCTCAACAAAGCACCCAAATTCCCGCCTACTGCTGCGGTCCCTTGGCCGGTTCGTGCAACGCCCGGCCGATCATCCCTGCTTGTCAAATTGACCGACCACGCGGTCGTCCACCACGGCCAGCACCAGCCGGTCCGAGTCCCGGAATTCGACGCCTGGATACTGCTCGCGCATCCGTCGTTGCCAATCGTCCAGTTCCGCTTCGGGTCCCAGACCGACGACGCCGAAGAAATCTGAGCACTTCTGATCGAAGCATCCAACTGCGCCCGTGTCAGCGTCGTATGTGCTGACCACGGCGCCGTCGTACTCGGCCGACGATAGCGGCCCGTTCTGTAGGAACGTGACGCCTGGATACATGCCCGTCACTGCCCGCTGCCACCCATCCAAGTCATAATCTCCGACGGTGCCCTCGAGGACTTCCTCGTCGGCCTTGGACAGACGCTTTTCGGTCAGCGACGGCGCGCTTTTGGGCGCCGCTTACTCCCGCGTTGTTCGGTCTTGACGATGGTCGTCGGAGCCGCTGCTGACTTGGTGCGTTCCCGCACTTCGCGCGCCGGATTCAGGCCCATGTACTGGCACGCCTTGGCGAACTCGTTGAACGCGCGCGTGACTTGCGCCCGGCGAGAAGCCGGAGCCTGATCGCCGAACTCCTCGTTGCAAGCGCGGTCGAGCTGGTCGTACTTCTCCCACAGACGGTCGAGTTGGTCGCGCGTGATTTTGGACTCGCGCCGAGCCGAATCGGACGGCGTCCAGATCGAGGTGTTGATTGCGCCTCGGCCGTGCATGTCGTCCCACCAAGCCACTGGAATGCGGCGCGCGCCGGCCAGTTGGTATTGAGTCAACTGCGGCGCGACGACCTGCGACTGCACGTCCGCGCCGAACTTGGCCTGCAAATCGCGGATGAACGCTTTGTTGTCCGTATAAGGTTGCCAACCGTGACTGCCGTCCTGATTGGCTTCGCGTTGCAACGATTCCTGCTGCGTCGAAAAGAAGTCGAACGCGGTCATAATCATGGCGCGCGTGACGGGCTCCAACGTCTCGAAATCCGAGCGCGTGGCGAGCGACAGGATATCGTCGACCGAATACTCACCCGACAGACTGGACAGAATTTCTGCAACAGGCTTCCCGAAGAACGCCACCTGCAGCTCCTCGTCATCGGCGGACTTCAGGTCGGCCGGAGCTTGCGGCGCGGTTGCGGACCCGGGATTACCGACCGTGCCGGCGGTAGGGTCCGGCTGCACTTCCGCCTCCATCACGCCCGAGTCCAGATCGCCGAGGTAGGTGCCGATGACGCGTCCGTCGACACACGCAGTCGTCGTTTTGCCATCCTGCTCAAAAGTCGCGCCCGGATTAGCCGCCGCAATCTGCGACTTCCACTGCTCGTAGCCGCAAATTGTCACGGGCTCCTGGGTCTGCTCAGTGGATTCAGTCAGCATACGCAGCCCGGCGGATTTGACACCGGTTTTAGCGGCCTGCTCCAACAGCGCATCGAGACGCTGCTCAGTCCAGCGGTTGCTAGCCTTGCCTTCTGTCAGATTGCGCAGGATGCGTTGCACTGACGCCTCGAACGAACGGCCGTAGCAGTAGACCGACGCGATCAGCTCGCGCATCTGGGCAAAACTCATGCCGTCGGTCGCTCCGGCAATTTCGCGAATTCGCTCAGCGCCTTCCTTCTTGGCCAACTTGTGCGTGAAGTAGGCCAACCGACCCGCCAGCGGCAGCGATTTCACTTCTACTTTGGTGTCGAATCGGCCCGACCGCATCACGCGCGGCGGCAGACGCTCCGGATAATTGGTCGTGCCGAGCACCAGCACCCCGTTCATCTGGTCACCGCCGTCCATCAGCTCCAGCACCGCGTGCTCGTTGTAACTGCACACCTCGTCCATGTCTTCCATGACGACCAGCGCGCGGCGTTCGGGCTCGACTTCTTTGAATTCGCGCAGACCAGTAACCACCAGTCCCATATTGCGCATGCCCATGAACACGACCGTATCCTGCGCCACGGCCGCTTCGGTGACTTGCTTGATCAGACACGACTTGCCCATGCCGGGCTGGCCGAACATCAGCACGCCGCGCTTGTGGGTCAATCCCATTTCCTGGAACACATCAGCCAAGCCCCAGAAGCGATTGATTTCTTCGTGGATCGCGTTCAGCCGCTCGTCTTCGAACTGGAGCAACTCGTCCGAGTTGACGTCGATCTTTTCGAAGTAGATACCAGCCATCGACTCCTTGATCTGGTAGACGCCCGCCTCGAGCGTCGGGCGCGTGCGCCGGACCGTCGACAGCTGGTTACCGGAATCGGCGTATTGAACGAGTACGCGCTCGCGCTTGGTGGCCGCTTCGCACAGCGCCTTGGAGGCCGTTGCAGGCGGCCGGGCGATGGTCCAGCAGCGCGGACCGGATTCCGTCTTGCCGATTTCACGGCCCTTGCCGTCGCCACCATCGATGTAAGTCGACAGCGGGTTGCCGTCATCGTCCATCGACGTGTAAACGTCGGCATCGCCAACTTTGGTCTTGGCGATGTTGGCAGCCGCATCGTTGTCGTCCTGCGAGTTTTGCCAGTCGTCACGCGACGTGGTGTCGTCGAATGACGACTCGCCGGTCGGGACCAGCGACGCAGGCAATTGCACATCGGGTTCATTGCAATCGACCGAGCCGACCGAAATGGTCTGCACTTGCCCGGTGGTCGGATCGCCGATGACGATGCCGATTTCGAGCGATTCGGCGAAGTCGTGTTCGAACACCCACGCTTGTTGAGCTTCGGATTGAGTGCCGAATGGCCCGCCGACCGGGCGCCGCGTCGCGCGGTCGATCACTGCGTAACGTTTCATGTTGGATTCCTTGGTAGGACGTTGATCCGGCTGATGCGGGGCCAGCTCCCGCTGCCATTCCTGTTCAGTCTCGCCCGGCACGGCGGCACTCGACGCCGTGGCCGGCGTGAACCCGAGCGCGGCCGAAGTCAGTTCGAACACCGTTCCCGAACTGGTCGCCGGGTCCCATGCCCCGATCAACCGGCCGTCCAGCAGCGCCTGTTCGACGCCGCCGTCGACCTTGCTGTAGACGATGCCGTCCGGAAACGACTTGCGCCACGTCTCGTAGTCTTCCATGTAGCCCATTTCGGACCCCGTGTAGACCGGACGCTCGTCGCCCTGGATGCCGCCCTCGGGCCACTCGGCGTCCTGCGGCAGGTCGGGCGACAACGGGATGCCGTCGATGGTCTGTTCCGGACCAGTGCCCATCGAAATGCCACCCGCGACAGCCTCAGACGGACCCCCGGGGACACCCGGAGGAGGCCCTTCGCCCTCGGGCGGTACGAAGGTAGGGAGCGACTGGGGCGAGCCCGACGAAGGGGCCGCGTCGGGCTCGCCGGCCGGCTCCAGAGCGGCGGACGACGGATCGGGCTGCGCCCCTTGCAGCGTGGCATTGGCGCGCAAGTAGGGAATGACGTTGGCCGGGAAGTACTGTCCCATCTGTTCGAGCGTGCTGTACAACTCGTCCAGGTCCACGCCCGGGTTTGTCTTGTAGAGTTGAGCGACGCCGTTCAACTCCAGCTCAAGCGTGCCGGCGCTCGGATTGGCGGTAATCTTCGCCATGCGAGGCTCCGCTCAGTTGGAATACAGCAAGTTGAAGCGGCGGCGGCGCTTGGTCAGACCCACTTTGAACTTCTCGCCCGACTCGATCAGCGTCAGCCGGTCGGCGGCCACGATGATGCGCTTGGCTTCGACCACGCCATTCAGCGTCGAAACGATCTCGACTTGAGCCGCATCGGCCGCTTCATTGTAAGACACCACGCGACCGACGCGTTCGGCCTTGCCGTCTTGCCATGCCACGTGCGCTTCCTCGATTTCAGGCATGCCGGACGGCGCCCCCAGCTGCTGGTCGTCGACACCGTTACCGAGATCGCCGCCTTGATCGTCATCCTCGGCTCCGGCCGCCGTCGTGCCGTCCTCGGATTTGGGCGCCTTGATCAGGGCGTCGACTTGGTCGAGCAAGCGGCTGGCTTCATCGGCGTTGCCGGCCTCGAGCGCCGCGTCGACTTGACGCAGCAAGTCATCCACGCGTTGCTTGCCGGCTTGATCCAATTCCCACGACGACGCTTCGGCCACCAGCCGGCGCGACTCGACCGTGGCCGCTGCCGAATAATTACGCCCACCCGTTATTGTCCCGGACGGCTTGTCGAACTGCTCGGGCTGCACACCTTCCTGGCCGGTCGTGACGGGTTCTTCCTCGACCACCGAGAACGTCATCACGTCAGCGCCATCAACGGCGCCGTCTTTGGGCTCGGACACGCTGTAACCCGCATCGCGCAGGAACCCGACAATGCGCGACACTTTCTCGCGCGACTGCTTGTCCTTCTGCCCCAGGAACACAGTTACTTGCTGGCGGTCAAAGTCGTAGCGCGTGCGCAGCCCGGCGATGCCCAAATACGAGGTGATCGCGGTTTCGACCAGCGATCGCTTGTCCTTTTCCAGCTGGCCGGACAGGCGCAGTTCATGCAATTTCATGTTGTCAGGACTCCGTCGCTGCAATTCAGAGGATTCGCCCCATCACTTCGGCGTGGAAGGCGGCGAGTTGATCTGGCGTCATTTCAGCCTGTTCAGCAATCGCCGCTGGAGACATCAGGCGACCGAGGACGGCCTCCGGCGACGCCTGAACGACGGGGGGCGTGCCAGCGAGCGAATTTTTGAGGTCCAACCGCACCGGCCGGCCGGCGAACAAGAGGTGTTGAATCTTGTCCACCCGGTCCGCCGAGAAGTTGGCCGCGAGAATAGTTTTCACGAAATCGAAGCCGTACACCGTGTACGTGTCCGCGATCAAGTCGTGCACCAGGAACGACTGGTCGTCGAAGTTGTACTGCAAATCGTACACCGAGTTGAGGCTGTCATTCATGCTAATGTTCCACCAGTACTGACAAGGTTCTGGCCGAGTAGTGCGGATGGCCAGCGGCGCGTCTTAGAGTACCACAACCCACAGGAGCACAACAATGCCATCTTTACGCGAACAACTGAATGTGCTGCTCGACTCGCTGCCACTGGAGCAAGCGCAGCAGCAAGCGATTACCGCGTTCCGCGAAGCGCTGCCGACGCCGGAATTGCGCACAGCGTTCGACACGCTGTACATCATCCTGACTTATCCGTCCGACCGGACGGCCGCCATCACCCCATAATCAGTCGTTTCGCCGTGACCGACTGACTCGCTTCATCCAGACTCACCACCACTTTCGCGCCGTGCTTGGCGCGCAGCGCCTGCACGATGCGTTCGGCGGCGGCCCGATCGACTTGGTTGGACTCGTTCAACGGCGCCACGGCCGCCGCATCGGCCGCCAGCTCGGCATCGCGAATTTTCACTGTGAAAGCCATTTCTACCTCCCTCATAAGGCGAGGCCCCGGCAATCGGGGCCTCTTACCCGGTTACTGACAGCACGGTGATATCACGCGCTCACTAGCGTGGCCGGACGGCGCCAGATGTCGGCCGACGAGCCCGTCATGGCGCCTTTGGCGTAGTCGATCACGCGCATTTTGAAGAAATCAGCGATTTGCACGCCGGACAACTGCTCGGCCATCCAGTCCTCCACCGTCGAGTGCTGGATTTGGAAGATGTCTTTCAGGCCAAGACTGTGCAGGCGGCGCCCGGCGATGCGGCGCGTGTATTGCTTGGTTTCCTCGGCCGTCATGCCGCGCACGTCACCCATTTCGAACGCCAAGTCGATGAATTTATCTTCCATCGACACGCCGTCTTCGAAGATCCCGTAGATGGCGGACTTGAGCGAGTCGTTCCACAGACCCGGGTTTTCTGAAATGAACTGGCGAAACAGCCACGACGTGCCTTCGCAATGCAGCGATTCGTCCCGGATCGACCACGACACGATCTGTCCCATTCCGTTCATCATGCCGTGACGCGGGAAGTTGAGCAGCATCGAGAACAGCGCGAACAAGCTGACGCCTTCGCCCAACCCCGAGAACGCCGCCAGCGAGCGCGCCACTTCGTACGGGTTGTCGTGGTTGAACTGCATCAAGTAGTCGTGCTTGTCCTTCATTTCCTTGTAGTCCAGGAACGCCGAGTAAGTCGTCTCGGGCATCCCGATGGTATCTAGCAGATAGGAATAAGCGTGCTGGTGGACCGACTCCATGTTGGCGAACGCGCGCAACATCATGGAAATTTCTTCGTTCTTGAAGAACGGCAAGTAAGTGTTGGTATACGCTTCGTTCGCGATTTCGCGGTCCACTTCCGTGAAGAAACGGAAGATATGGGTGAGCAGGTTGCGCTCGCGGTCGGCCAGCTTGTTCTTCCAGTGATCGATGTCGGCCGCCAACGAAATTTCTTCAGGCAGCCAATGAATTTGCTGCTGGATCTTGTAGTATTCGAAAGCTTCCGGGTAAACGAACGGCTTGTACCAACCCTTTGGTTGCTGCATCGACATGGTTGTTGCTCCTGAGTTCAGATAAAGGACGACCCGCTGGCTGGCGGAGCCGAACGGGTCGTCACTACGAGTCACTACGAGGCGGATTCAGCCTTGGCAGCCCAAGCATTCGGAGTACTTCTCAGCATCGTTGGCCGCCGGTTGCCCGAGCGAAATCTCGCGCCGCTGCGTCGAACGCGACACTTGATCGGCGACTTTGACCGAGATCGAACGGCAATAGTAGACCGATTTAAGCCCGCGCTTCCAAGCGGCCAGCAACAAGCGATGCGCTTCTTGCCAGCTGATAGTCGGACGCAAGTACAAATTCAACGACTGAGCTTGATCGATGAATGGTTGGCGGTCAGCCGCATGTTGGATGTACCACATGGGGTCTGTCTCAAATGCAGTCTTGAACACGTCGCGATGCCAATCCGACATCCATTCGAATTGCTGCACCGAGCCCTCGTGCGCGATGATCGAACGCCATGTTTCGTCGGTGTCACGACCGTACTCGCGCAGCACGCGGATCAGGTGCTTGTTTTTGGCAATATAAGAGCCCGCTTCCGACTTGCTCAAGTAAGCGTTGGCGGCGTACTGCTCAGTGCTGGGCGACGTGTTGCCGCAGATTTTGCTGCTGGACGCATTCGGGGCCAGCGCCATCGTGTACGAGAAGCGTACCCCGTGCCCTTTGGCGTCGGGCGCCTCGCCGCGCTCGAGTGCCAGCTCGCGGTTGGCGATGTCGATGTGCGTACGCAAATGTGAGAAAATGTTGCGATTGGCCGATTGTGCCAGCGCCGACTCGAACGGAATATTCTTCGATTGCAGGTAGGAGTGGAATCCCATCAGACCAATACCGATCGAACGCTCGCGCGTCGCCGAGTTGACGGCACGCCACAATTCCTCCGGAGCGTGGTCGATGAAGTACTGCAGCACGTTGTCCAAAAACTCGGCGATGTCGCGCAAAAACAGCGGGTCGTGGCGCCACTCGTCGAAGTACTCGGCGTTCGGGCTGAGCAAGCAGCACACGGCGGTGCGGTCTGGCGCCGTGACCAGCGTGATTTCGCTGCACAAGTTGGAATGATGGATACGAAGCCCGAGGTCTCGCAACCAAGGTTTGAGCCCTGCGTTCGACGTGTCGATGAAGTGCAGGTAAGGCTCACCCGTTTGCTGCCGAGTCGCAATGATGGCTTCCCACAGCGCCATCACTGAAATGGTCTTGGTGACCGCTTTCGAATGCGGGTCGATCAATTGCCACTGATCGAGCGTGTCGAACACGTCGGCCGTCAACGGAGCACCACGGTATTCGCCAGTCGACAGCGCTTCGACGCGTTGCATGAACTCGTTCGACAAGTTGACGCCGTGGTGCAAATTCAAGCACTTGCGGTTCATGTCGCCACCGGTCGGCTTGCGCATCGTGACGAATTCCTCGATTTCGGGGTGGCTGTCGTCCAAGTAGGCGCAGTACGACGCTTTGCGCACGCCGGTCTGATTCACCGCTTCGATCTGAGCGTCGATCAACTTGAGCCAGGGCATGATGCCGCCTGACTTGGCGCCTTTCGAAGTCTTGGTGCCGAGCCCTCGCAAGTGCCCCCAGTAACCGCCGATGCCGCCGCCTTCGGAGGCCAGGAAAGTGTTTTCCTTGACGTGATACATGATTTCGCGACGCGAGTCACCGACGTAGTTGAGTTCGCAACTGATCGGCAGGCCGCCACCGCGCGCGGCATTGGCCAAAGTCGGCGTCGCGTACATGCACCAATGCCGGCTGACGTAACTGTAAATGCGCTGGGCATGCGCGTCATTACTGGCAAAAGCTTGCGCTGCCCGGGCGAAAGCTTGTTGTGGCGACGTTTCGTCTTCCAGCATGTAGCTGGTTCGCAACGTTGCCAAGCCCTCAGGAGTAATGAGGGAGTCGAGGGATGGATCAATCTTGACCATGCTTGTATTGTTTCCAATGCGGGCGTATTCGATCAGGCCCGTCGATCACGCGTGCTGATCGGCGATGCCCAGCTTTTGGTCGAAGATCAGGCGGAGAAGGAGGGCGCGAAATTCAAACGGAAATGCCGGGTGAGGGAGCTTGTCGACGTACACTCGCAACGCCTGCTCCAAGCCCTCAACCACGAATTTCCAACGCTGGTCCGGGTAACGGTGGCCCAACCCCTGATTATGAAACGAGAATATGTACCCTTCAGTCAAATCGGCTGTCTTGACTAGGTGAGTAACCAGTTCACTCCAGTGACCGACGACGCCGCGCCGCTGCCAGAAGTTGACTTCGAGCTTGGAAAAAGCGTCCTTGATGGCCGGAATGCGCTTGGTCGGAGCCGGCGGATCGCCCAGTTCCCACTCTGGCAAGTCGTGCACCAGCGCGCAAATCAGAATATTGCGCTCCTCGACGGGATCCACTGCGCAGTCCGACTGCCCAAGCTCGCAGCGACACGCGACGAGCGCGCTGTACAACTTCAGCGCGATCATGGCCACGCGGTAGTGGTGCTCAGCGTTGTTCTGGTCGCGCATCGTGCGAACCATGTGATAACGTGACACGTGTGACTGCGCAAAAATGTCGTCAAACTCGAGGCACGAAGCGCTGACCACGGGGTCATTCCGGAGATCCTCAAGCATCGCCATCCTCTGCCTTGACGTGGTACATCAAACCGTCGGCACGGAACTCCCAGCGGCGCGTTTCATTCAGAGCGATTTTGTCACGCAAGAACTGGTCGACGTCGAGCCCTTGCTGATAACCCACGTCAGCCGCCAGGATAATCGCGTCGGCAATTTCGGACCCATCGCCGGGGTTAGCCCACAACTCGGGCAGTTCGCGCATCGACAGGCGCACCAGCGTGTCCCACGGTTTGCGATTCGGAAATACTCGATCAGCCCATCGACCCGATTGCTCGACCAGCCCCGAAAAGGTTTCCCCGTAGCGATACAAGCGCTCGACTCTGGAAAACCACTCGTCGGTGAAGTAGTGGAACCCGCCGCGATTGACGATTTCCATCTTGTGGCGGTTGACCGTGGTGTCGTAAGCGAGGCCGCGATACCGATAAACGCGGTTCGTATCGGTGAAGATACACAGGTCGCCAACACAAACGACGCGGGATTGCGGCTCGAGCGTGCTCATGCGAGCGCTCGCTCTTTACGGCCCAGGACAGGTAGCGATTCGGCCGTGCGGTCAACGCGCAGGGCTTCCATCAGCATCATGTACTGGATGATGTCGAGGAAGCGCCCCTGCATGGGCTCGGAACGGTCGCGTTCGACGCCGTGCAGCAAATCGCGGCTATACGTAACGATGGACTGCCAGTGCTTGGCGGCCAGCACCATCACCACAGTTTCGGGAGGGATGCTCAGCATGTCACCGAGCTGTTTGAAAGTGGACAGCTGGTCATCGGTGGCGCGATACTCGATGCCCTTGGTCTTGTTAATATGCTTGAGTTGAGCGAACAACTGCTCCTGCAGTTGTTCGAAGTCTTCGAATCGCATGAGTCGGGTCTCGCGTGAAGGAGTGGACAGCTTACCTGTCCTAACGCTTGAACCCGCCTACGCACTGACTTGCAGCTTGCCGTCCTGACGGCGGCGCCGTAGCGCTTCTGCCGGGCTCGTCGCTACTTAGATAGCGGCCACCAGCGACGAACCCGATGACGGGTCAGAACGGCACGTCGGCGGGCCGTTCCCAACGCACGCCTTCGATCACACAAGTCTCCAGGATTTGGACTTTGAAGTAACCAAACCGACTGCCGGGCTTTTGCTTGGCCGCTTCCTCGCAGTTACGCCGTGCCTGTTCGATCGTCCGCGAAAAATGGTACGGTGAACGGCCAGCCACTATGGCCAACCCGGGCAAGCCGCACGACCCCTCGTCCTCGATATCGGGCGGCACGATCTCCGCTACCACGTAGAGCGTATGGAGACCGCCCGGGAAGCACAAGTCGTGCAGCTGCGCAAACGTGAACTCGACACTGGCCGAATGCATGCCGCTATCGTCATGCAGCGAATCACGCCACAGACTGTAACCCTTGCCGGTGTCACCCACCAAGACCGATTTCAAACGGCGCCCGCTGGCCGTGCGCTTGAAACTGACCACCTCGGGTTCGAAATCAGCGTCGTAAGACGGCCGATACAAGTAGTCAGGGAATCCCGGAATTTCCACAAAGCCGTTGCGCAGCCAGCCGGCCCGCGTCGTCGGCATTCCGTCGTCATCGCTGGCCGATGTGTAATCTTCTGCCACGTCCGCTTTCATGACTCGCTCTCCTGCCGCGCGTTGGGGTTGCTCGGTCGCGTCTCGACGACGGTCTCGTAACGCCCCATGGCGAGCGGCACGGTCGGCACTTGCGACACCGTCAGCACGACGTTGTGCTCCGCTGCCAGAGCAACGAGACGATAGGCTTGAGCTTCAATGACGCCGGGCCAATAGTCAGCCGGAACGGTATCGCCCGGCTGTTCGGGATCGTCGCACCGGATCGTGAGATTCAAGCTACCCTTGTCGGCCAACCGCTGCAGTCGCTCGACTTCGTTTTTGAGAATCTGACGCTTCTCGTCGCGCGGAATGACTACGTACTCGCGCTCGGCCACGTGTCCGTGCTCGTCGACGCCTAAGTGAGTATCTCGATTCGTGATGGTCATGGATGGACTCCGGATAAGCCGACGGCGACCCCGCAGGGCCGCCGCCAGACTGGTTTACGTAACGATGAACGCGCCGCAGCGCGCGGGCACTACTAGGACCCGAGCGTGTGGCCCAACTCCGACAGCAGCTTGCCGACTTTTTTGCGCAAACGCAGTGTCGACAACGAGCTGCCCGAGTTTTGGCAGGTGTAACCGAGCGCCGCCGCCATTTCCTGGACCGAATCCGGATAACTGTCGCCGCAGTAAAACACCGCCAGATTGGTGTTTTCCAGGTTCAGGTACTGCTCGAGCTGCTGCATACGGACCATCAGGAAAACAAACTTCGACTCCTGCGCGCTGGAGTTGGCCACGACGCGAGCCACCAGCTGATTGAACCCGACGTACTCGGACGGGTCGATGGCCGACTCGTCCTGACGCGTTTCCTGAATCACTTCGAAGTTGTCCGTCACTTCGCGCGACGTGAACTTGCGGTAGTAGTCGATCGCCCGATGCGTCGCCACCTTATGCGCGTGGCCCAGCTTGCGCCAGTAGTCGTACTCCTCACGGAAGATGGTTTTGCCGCCCTCGACCGAGGACACTCGTTCGGTATTATTGCCCATGTCTGTAACCCCAATGTTCAGACGTGTTATTGCGGAGTCTCAGCAAGTCCGAGGTGCACAAGTCTCGTTCCGCTGAGTGGTAAGACAGCTGATTCTGCTGCCATAGCGCGTCGCTGTCCGGAGGCGCGCGTGGCGTAATGGTTCATGCGAGTCGAGCGAGCCGACTCAATCGCTCAAAACGGAAGTTCGTCGTCGACCTCGATGGGCCGCTGATGGTGGAGACCGAAGCGCCCCGCACACACGCCCGAACGAGGGTCCAAAGCCGCCCGGATGCCGCAACCGGCAGTGCGACGGCAGTCAAACGGGTCGTCAGTCGGACGCGCCACAATCGACCAGTCATCGTCATCGCACTGGTCGGTCAACTTTGAGGCCAAATAGGTGGCGTATTGCCAAGTCTCGAACGTGCCGAGGTCTTCCCAGACAGCTGAGGAAGATCCGATCAGGGCGTCGGTGGAATGATGATAGCGAGGTTGGGTCACGACGATGCAGTAAGCCATGGTGTTCTCCTATAATGCCATCTGGTCGGCAGGACTACAGACGGATTATACCATGCGACAGCCGTACCTACAAGTACCAACCAACGCGAAAGTGGCATCAGGATGCCGTCTATAGAACGATTGCCCGCGAGACGGGGCAGTTCGAGGAGTGTGGTAGCGCGACCACGCAGGAGGACTTGCGCGCTCAGCGGGTACGGCTCAGCGCGGGGTTCGGACAGCACAAGCGGATAAACCGAGGGACCCCTAGGGGTCCCTCGTGCAACGCAACAGATTGGGCTGAGCGTTGCAATCCACTGCCATGTGCAGGTAGGCAGGACTCGCGACGGCCCGACAGGAAACTCCGACGCACCACACGTCTTCGCCGCGAGGACCCGCCTCGTCACCACTCTGAAACTCGCAAAGCAGTGGCGAGGTCAAGTCCAGTACACCAACAGTTCCTACTAAACGAGTCAGACCACCGACTCACCAATCCAGTCAACGCGCGTACTGCTTGTTCCGCAAATCGAGCCGCCGCTGGATCTCGAGCGCACAATCGGTACAAGTAACACAGCCTGCTTCGACGCGCTCTTTTTCCACGATTGCTTCGTCGCACTCCAAGCAACGACCAAGATTGGCTACCAGCTGCGCCGCCAGTTGAACGTTGACTTCCCGAATTCGACGCGCCAACTCGTCCACGTCTCGCCGCTGCATATTCTCAGCGTGCTCGATAACCTCGTCTGAATTCACGTCCATGCCCTCGTTGTTCAAACCTTGATAAGAATGAGGGCCGCTCGCGGCGGCCCTCAAGTGCTGCTGCTACGGCTCGGTTCCTATATTAATGCGGAACGTCGTCGAAGTTGGCTTCACGCGTCGCGGCTTGACATTCGGTCTCGTGGGCACAGGTGATGCAGTCCGGATGCATGTCGCCGCCGCCGCTCATGACTTCCGGGTTCTTGCCGAAGGCCAGATCGCGATCATCGGACGGGCATTCTTTGATCGGGATCGTAGTACGTCGCGAGCCCTCGTTGCGAGCGCGGTCGTCCTCACGCTCGTCACTGCCACGAGTCCGCGTGCGCGAGCTGCCGCGCTCTTCGGTGTCACGACTGCGAGTCTCGCGCCGGTCATCGTCATCGCGACCACGGCGCTCGTCCGTGCGGCCACGAGGGCTAGCGCGCGAATCGTCGCGCGGCGGCGGACGGCGGTCATCGTCGTCGCGGTTGAGTGCACCGCCCCGGTCGTCATCGCGGTCGTCTCGTCCACGTCCACCTCGGTCATCATCGCGGCTGCTGCGAGTCTCGCGCCGGTCGTCTCCCTCACGGCCACGCGAACGCGAGCTGCCTCGGTCGTCATCGCGACCACGGCCGCGCGAACCGCGATCATCCTCGCCTGGATCGAACGCCGTCCCGCGCTCCGCCAGCAGACGAGCCACGAACTTGCGGAACGATGCCAAGTCGTCATCGCCGATGTAGGACTTCGACGGCTCGCCTTCGTCGTAGTAAACGCGCGACAACGGGTATTCTTCGAAGTCGCGCGGCAACTCCGGCAGTTCATAGTCGCGCAAGTCGAACCCCCACGACGCCGAGCCTTTGTTGCCGCCCGTGAAAGTCAGCTTCAGGCCCTTGGCCTCCACTTCGGGATTCATGACTTGACGCAGGTCGTCGCGGTCCAGACCGGCGATGAAAGTCTGGAACGAAATGAACACACGCGGCGACAGCACGATGTAGCTGGCTTCCTTGACGCGCAGATACTTGCTTTCTTCGGCGTTGGTCTTGAAAATGTAGCCCGTGATGACGCCTTCCTCGCGATTCTTGAACTGCCACGCCTTGCCGTACTTGGCATCCTCGAGCTTCTTGACTTCCTTGCAGATGCGGCAGTGCTCACCTTCACACGGGACCCGGCCGCCCATGTCCTTGCCGAGGTTGTGCATGTTGATGACCCGCGCCGCGCGCAGACGCTTCTTGCCGGTTTCGGCCGACACGTGCAAGTCCGGCCAGATGCGCATCGTGTACGTACCTTCGTCGAGAAACATCAGCGGCGTGGTCGGGCGGTCGCCACCGACTTTCTCGGTGTACGCTTTCGCTTCGTCACGCATCCCCTCGAACAGGGATTCGTCGTCGTATTTACTGCGGGCCATGGTTGACTCCTAGTCGTCGGTTGGTTGCCAGTGATCGGCGGATTTGATGCCCATTACTACGGCTGACACGCAGCCGTCACTACTTCAGAAAAACAAATCAGCGTTGCGGCGTTTGGGTTTCTTGCCGCGCCCAGCCCGGCCAAGTTCCTGGCCCAGACCAGTGGCGCCGTCAGTGACCCCAAGGACCAAGTCGCGGAACAAGTCGTTCCAGGATGGGTAGCGCAGCGCTGGATCAGTCTTGTAATACCCGACGATGGCTTCTTCGCGCGCCGCCGCCTGATTCTCCAGCACGTTGGAGCCCACGTCGTACAAGTTAACGACGACAGACCCGAGGCCGCCTCCCTTGCGCGTCGTGCGACCGGTGCGCTGGATCGTGCCGCGTGCTTTGCGACCTTCCGTCAGGAAGATCGTATTGAGCGATGGAATATTGGCGCCTTCATTCAAGTGCTGCGTCACGATCAGCAAGTTGACGCGTCCGTCGGCCACGCGGTCTTTGATGTTGCCGGAAGTCAAAGTCGGGTCGTTCGAACGGATCTGGCCGGCGCCATACCAGCACACGCAGTCGTCCAGCCCTATTTGCTCCCAAATTTCGATGCCGTATTCCTTCTTTCCGACCGGGATCAACGCTTGTCGCCCGGTCTTGGCCAGCGCCCGTGCTGCTCGGGCGATGGTAGCAATGCGATCCCGGTTGCCATAGACGAGCGGCGCGATGTAACGCCAGTCGGTCTTGCCGCCAATTTTCGGATCGTCCCAGACGAACGGGAACGACATCACGGTCGGCGTCTCGATATGCTCCTTGACTTTCTCAATCGGCACCGTATGCAGCACCGGGCCGCACGGCGCGACGGCGCGGGCCAAGTCAGGCGACAGTTCGTCGAAGCCCTTGCCGTACGAGTCCTGGTCTTCCTGCGTGAGCGTCGCCGAAAACCCGAACGAGCGGTGCAACTGCGGCAAGGCCCACAACAGCAGATTCCACGACTCGCAACTCCAATGGTGTGCTTCATCCGACAGCAGCACGCGAATCGTGTCGGCGTGCGGCACGAAGCCCGATTGCAAGTCGTTGTTGACAGCCGAAGCATGGGCGACGATCACACGACCTCGGTCCGGAAACTCATCCAAGTGTCGCAGCTTCGGATATTCGACGAACACGTCGTCCGGCACTCCGTATTGCTTCATGCGCTCGATGAAGTTGTCCAACGTCGGGATGCCTGGGGCAATGAACATCACATTGCCGTGCTCCATTGCAGCCAGCGCCAGCGCCACTTCCATTTCGGTCTTGCCCGAGCCGACCGGTGCCTGCACGAGCCCGGCCCATTGGTTCAGCACGTCGCGTAAGCAATCCTGCTGATAACCGCGCAACTGGTCCCACATCCACTGCGGAACGCGCAGCTCGGGCAACGCAGGCTTGTTCTTAATGCGCATCCGCAGGCCGCGCTCCCGGGCCAAATACAGGAGCGCCCCGAGCCCGACGACGGTGCGGCCGTTCAAGTCGGAAGCCAACGTCAGCGTGTACGACACGAAGCGCTTGCGGCGCTCCTCCTCGACCCATTCGAAGCGCTTCTCGACGTAATCGAACGACGGCAACAAGTCATCCGGAATGACGGCCAAGTAGCCGACCAGTTCGATCTCGTGCATAGGAAATCCTGCTAGTTGAGCAGCGAGCGACGGAGCGTCATGAGCTGCTGATTCAACCCAACGCGTCAAATCGTTCAGGCACTACTTCACAAATATCGCGCGGTCGTGTTTCGCGTGCGTTCGCGCACCTACTCGCTCGCCCGCTCCTGCACGCCGCCGTGCGCGGAACTTCTGCCGATCAAATTTTTCCAAGTTACCAAGTTCAAAGAAATACCAAGGTCGCGCGCGCCCGCCCGCAGGAGCGGGCGCGCTCGCGCACGTAATGCGCTTACGCGTAGGAACGACCCCTTCCCCCAAACCCCCTCCCCCCACGACTCTGAAGTGCTCTCCGCCTCTCGAACCACGAATAGTCAAGTTGATAGGTAGTGCGCAGCCGATCTGTCTCGTTCGAGATTCGCAGCACTCGACCACCACAACCCAGGAATTCCATCATGAACGAGACGACCGCCGATAAGCAGGCAAACGTCGTGCAGTACACAGACGAGCAAATGGCTCTGATCGACTGCGACGCGGAAATGTTGATCGGAGAAGCACGAGCCGGTTGCGGCAAGACTTCCACTGCCAAAGGGTACGCGGAACGTCGCAAGAATTACGACATGTTGTATCTGGCATTCAACCAGTCGACCAAGAAGGAAGGTGAGCGCAAGTTGCCGGCGAACGTGACCAGCAAGA
>Ga0310810_10000184_pt1 | contig 63826 bp, 63 predicted proteins | sample NCmetagenome_FD_207641 | JGI IMG/M metagenome (GOLD analysis project Ga0310810, IMG submission 207641) | Soil microbial communities from experimental microcosm in Duke University, North Carolina, United States - NC | ecosystem: Engineered > Artificial ecosystem > Soil microcosm > Unclassified ...
GCGCCTTCCCGGGCGTTATAGATTCGGCGGACCTTATCTGGTAATCTAATAGCGTCGAGATGAAGAATAGCGCCGTATTGGGTGGGAGCGCCCTCCTGGCCACGCTGCTGGCCCTGGCCTCCTGCTCGCCTTCCGCCCCGAAAGAGGTCTCCATGAAGCCCAAGCCCAAGATCAACGTCGAATGCGTGGACTGCAATACCCCCGCAGTCGCGGAAGAGACCCTGCCGAAGACCGAGGAGGACTGGAAGAAGAAGCTCACGCCCGAGGAGTTCTACGTCCTGCGCCGCAAGGGCACCGAGCGGCCCTACACGGGCAAGTTCCTCAACCACAAGGAAGACGGCTTCTACACCTGCGCCGGCTGCGGCCAGAAGCTCTACGACTCGAAGACCAAGTACGACGCCTGCGGATGGCCCTCCTTCTGGGACGCCCTCCCAGGGGCGGTCGAGATGCACCCCGACCTGGAAGCGACCTGCACGCGCTGCGGCGGGCACCTGGGCCACATCTTCGACGACGGCCCTCCGCCCACCGGCAAGCGTCACTGAATCAATTCCATCTCGCTCCAGTTTGTGGAGCGGACGGACAAGGCGGGCACGCCGGCCAAGAAGGCTCCAGAGCAGGGCATCAAGCAGTAGGCCTCCGCCTCAACCCCTCGCAACCCTAGCGCTCCTTCTTCAAGACCACCCCTGGCACGCCCATTGCGTTACTGCACCGGGCCTGAACCGCTCGCGCGGATTGCGCGTCCGGTGGGTGACCCTCTTCCCGAACTGTGCAGGAACGTGCTCAATGCTGTCGCGTCGCATCGCCGTGCTCTTGCCCCTGGCTCTGGCCCTGGGCTGTCACAAAGACAAGGACAGTGCCTTGCTGTACACCCTCGTCGTGACCAATGGAAGCGATGGCATTACGCAGACCTCAGTGATCACGGGGAGCTACCCGGATTACGATACTTGGGGGGGATACGCCTACGGGATCGGAGCATCCTGGAGGTACAGTTTCAGCGGGAGCGATTTCCACAACAGCGAACTCCAGGTCCTTGTCGAAAGGGTGCCCGGTCAGCAAACGCTCTTCGACTCCACGGTCCATCGCAGCGATTTTACGGGTGAGGATCGGGTGCTCGTCCTTACCGTCTATCCCTGATCCTTCAGACGTCGCAGGCGCAGCCCTTCTTCTTCAGGAGCACCCGCTGCCGCGCGGGCGGATCGACGTAGACCGTCTGCCTGGCGCGGCCGCGCGCCCGGCGCGGGTCGAGCGGGCTGTGGTGCTCGTAGCCCCGGCGGGCCATTTCGAGGAGGAGCGCCTCATGGCGCCGGAACAGCGCCCGCAGGCAGCCCTTCCAGCGCAGCGTCTCCGGGTGCCGCGAGTAGCCCTTCCGGTTCCGCGTGAGCACCGACCAGATCGCGTGCAGCTCGCGGTGCTCCCCCAGCAGGTGCTGGCGGCAAAGGATCTTCGGCGGAAGGTCCCAGATTCTCATGGGCGGACGACAGTTTAAGCGAAGCGGCGGCGCTTTCCCTTGATTCTTGATTCTTGATTCTCGATTCTCTACGCATGAGCATGGTCCCCTACCCCGGCGGCAGCTTCATCTTCGGCAAGCGCACGTACGTGATGGGTGTCCTCAACGTCACTCCCGACTCCTTCTCCGACGGCGGCGACTGGCTCGACGCCGACCGCGCCGTCCGCCGCGCCCGCGCCATGGTCCGCGAGGGGGCGGACCTCATCGACGTGGGAGGGGAGTCGACCCGGCCCGGGTCCAAGCCCGTTCCGGCGTCCGAGGAGCTCCGCCGGGTCGTCCCGGTGATCCAGCGCCTGGCCCGCGAGGGGATCCTGGTGTCGATCGACACCTCCAAGGCCGAGGTCGCGGCCGCGGCCTTCCGGGCCGGCGCGAAGATCCTGAACGACGTGACGGCGCTGCGGGGCGATCCGGCGATGGCGCGCACCGCCGCGCGGGCGAAGGTCGCCCTCATCCTCATGCACATGAAGGGCACGCCCCGCACGATGCAGCGGAACCCGGAGTACGGCGACGTCGTGGAAGAAATCGTCGATTTCTTCCGGGAAATTTTGAGAAACGCTTGGAGCGCCGGAATCGAGCGTGATAAGATAATTTTGGATCCGGGGATCGGCTTCGGCAAGTTGCCGGAGCACAATCTGGAAATCCTGCGGCGTCTGGACGAGTTTCGCAGCTTGGGACGGCCGCTCGCGATCGGGACCTCGCGCAAGAGCTTCATCGGCCGCGCTCTTGGCCGTCGCGTGGACGATCGCGTGAGCGGAACTGCCGCGACCGTGGCCGCCGCCATCCTTCGCGGCGCCGATGTCGTCCGCGTCCACGACGTCCGCGAAATGTCCGACGTGGCCCGTATGACCGACCTCCTGAAATGATCCAGGAACTCACGAAGCCCCAGACCTGGGCCGAGATCCTCATCCTCGCCGTCGCCTTCTACTTCATCCTCAACTTCGTCCGGGGGACGCGCGGCGCGGGGATCCTGAAGGGCATCGTCTTCCTCTTCATCGTCACCTTCCTGGGCGCCCTCTTCCTGGCCGAGCGCTTCCACCTCGAGAACATCCAGCGCATGCTCACCTGGATCCTCTCGGGCTCCGCCATCGCCATCATCGTGCTGTTCGCCCCCGAGCTGCGCCGCGGCCTCTCGCACCTCGCCCAGACCCGCATCCTCTCCCCCTTCCTGAGGAGCCAGTCCAGCGGCATCATCGACGAGCTGGCCAACGCGGCCGTCAAGCTCTCCAAGAACCGCATCGGCGCCCTCGTCGCCATCGAGCGCGACGTCGGCCTGGGCGAGTACGTCGAGCACGGCTGCCGCATCGACGCCGCCCTCACCAGCGAGCTCCTGGAGTCGCTCTTCTACCCCGGCTCGGCCCTCCACGACGGCGCCGTCATCGTCCAGCACGACCGCGTCGCCGCCGCGGGCTGCCTGCTGCCCCTGACGGACGACACCTCCCTGTCGAAGTCCATGGGCACCCGCCACCGCGCCGCGATCGGCATCTCCGAGGAGACGGACGCCATCGCGCTCGTGGTCAGCGAGGAGACCGGGCGGATCTCCATCGCCGTGAAGGGCAAGCTCACCGGGGACCTGACCCGGGAGTCGCTCGAGAAGCTCCTGACCGAGCTCTACAGCCGCGGCGACCGCCCGACGATCGGCGTCCGCAAGCAGGCCAAGCCCGGCGAGCAGCCGCCCGACGCGGGGACGGTCCCCAAGACCCCGCCGGTCGTCTCCGGCGGCGGCAACGGCTCCGCCAAGGAACCCGGCGCCTCCGAGCAGCCCGCCAAGGATCCCCCCCAGGAAGGCCGCGGCGGGACGGAGCCGGAGGCCGGCAAGGACACGGCGGCGGCCGCGTTCGCCCGGGCGGCCGCGGAGCTGGCCGAGTCCGAGCGCCCGGTCGTGAAGGAAAAGAAGTCCGAGAGCAAGAAGCGCGAGAAGAAGACGTCCGATTCCTCCTCCATCGGTGAGGAGAAGACCGCGTGAAGCGCTACTTCCTCACCAACTTCACCACGATGATCATGGCGCTCTTCCTCTCGTTCCTCACCTGGTTCTACCTCTTCACCCAGGGGAACGGGCCGGCCGACATCGACGTGCAGTTCCTCCCCAAGCTGGACATGAAGGACTTCGCCTCCGTCACCTGGGAGGACTCGGAGGGCCGCGAGCTCACGCCGGAGCGCTCGCTCCGCATCCGCGTCCTCGGCCCCAAGAGCGACGTGAACGGCATCCGGCTCCGGCCGAACGTCTTCTCCTGCGAGTTCAGCGTCAGCCCGAAGGAGCTCGTGGGCTCGCGCGCCAGCTTCCGCCGCCCCCTGATCCGCGAGGACTTCAACCTGCCGCGCAACATCACCGTCGACCCGCTGCCCTCCGTCGCGGTCCGCTACGTCCGCTTCGACGAGCGGGTGATCGAGCTCACGGCCGATCGCACGAGCATCGACGGGACGCTGCGCCGCGGCTATGAAATCGAGTCGATCACGCCGACCCCGAAGCGGATCCGCGCGCGGGTGCCGGCCGACGTGACCAATGTCGACAAGGTCGGGATCCGGAACGTGCCGATCGAGGGCAAGACCGAGAACTTCTCCCTCGCAGGCTGGTACCTGAGCGACCTGGCCTCGGACCTCAAGATCCAGGCGCTGGAGCCGTTCACGGTCGAGGTCAAGATCGCGCTGCGCCCCGCGTCCAAGCAGATCCACGCCGACCTGAACGTGTCGGCGCGGCCGGAGCACCTCAAGCGGATCGAGCTCGAGACCCGCTCGGTGATGCTGGAGCTGCGCGGCCCGGACGACCTGGTCCAGGAGGCGGCCAAGCAGCCGGCGGCCTTCATCCCCTACGTGGTGGTGACCGACAAGGACATGGAGCCCCAGGGACCCAAGAACATCGCCGAGATGGGCTGCCACATCCTGGACCCCAAGTTCCAGGGGAAGATCGAAGTCGTCCTGATGGCCGACGTGAAGCCCGAGAACCGGCAAGTGAAGGTCAAAATCCTCCCCAACAAGTAAACTCCTCGTTATTCTTACTGCTCCCATGGGCGAGATTTTCGGCACCGACGGCATCCGCGACAAGGCGGGGCACGGCTTCCTGGCCCCCGACAAGATCGTCCAGGTGGCGCGGGCCTCCGGGGTGGTCCTCGGAAAGACCCCCGCGAGCTTCCGCGCCGCGATCCCCAAGGCTTTCCTGCACCTGAAGACGGCTGCGGCGCGCCGCGGGCCCGGCAAGGGCCGCGTGATCATCGGCCGCGACACCCGTGCGTCCGGACCCTCCATCGAGGCGGCCCTCGCCGAGGGGTTCCAGTCGGTGGGCGTCGACGTGGGCCTGGCGGGGGTGATGACGACGCCCGGCGTTGCGACGCTGACGCGCCTCTGGGGCGGCGCCCTCGGGGTGGTCATCTCGGCATCGCACAACCCCGCCGAGGACAACGGCATCAAGCTCATCTCGCCCCAGGGCTTCAAGATCCCCGACCGCGCGGAGGAGGCGATCGAGAAGCTCCTGCACGGCAAGCCCGTCGCGGCGCGCGTGAAGCGCCCCAAGGCGGCCGTCGACCTCACGAAGAACGCGGACGACTACCTGGACTTCCTCACGCCCTTCTCCCGCTCCCTGAAGGGGATGAAGCTCGTGATCGACTGCGGCCACGGCGCCTCCTCGGCGTTCGCGGACCGCCTCTTCAAGCGCCTGGGGGCGTCCGTCATCGTCCTCCACAACGCGCCCGACGGGAAGAACATCAACGCGGGCTGCGGCGCGCTGCACCCGGAGAAGGTCGCCGAGGCGGTGCGGCGCGAGAAGGCCGACGCCGGCGTGGCCTTCGACGGCGACGCCGACCGCGCGATCTTCGTGGACGAGAAGGGCGAGGTGCGCGACGGCGAGACCGTCCTCTCGCTCTGCGGCCTGCACTTCAAGGAGAAGAAGGCCCTCCCGAAGAACACGATCGTGTCCACCGTCATGGCCAACTTCGGCCTCGAGCGGCACCTCGCGGCCCACGGCATCTCGCTGCGCCGCACCAAGGTCGGCGACCGCTTCGTCGCGGAGGACATGCTCAAGTCCGGCTCGGTGCTGGGCGGCGAGCCCTCCGGCCATGTCCTCTTCTTCGACGCCGCCCCGGCGGGCGACGGGATGCTCACCGCGCTCCGCCTCTTCGACGTCCTGGCCGAGCGGGGGCAGAAGCTCTCCGAGGCGGCCTTCGCCAAGTTCCCGCAGGTGCTGATCAACGTCCGGGTGACGAAGAAGCCGCCGATCGAGCAGGTCCCCGCGCTCCAGGCGGCCATCGCGGCCGCCGAAAAGGAGCTGGGCGAGGACGGAAGAATTCTCGTCCGGTACTCCGGGACCGAGCAGATCTGCCGCGTCATGGTGGAAGGGCCGCGCGACGAGATGGTGAAGCGGCTCGCGGCCGGCGTCGCCGACGCCGTCAAGAAGGAGCTGGGGTGACCCCGATCCGCCTGGGCGTGAACGTGGACCACGTCGCGACGGTCCGCCAGCAGCGTCGCGGCCAGGAACCCGACCCCGTGGAGCTGGCGCTGGTCTGCGAGCAGTCGGGCGCCGACTCCATCGTCGCCCACCTCCGCGAGGACCGCCGCCACATCCAGGACCACGACGTGGCCCGCCTCCAGAAGCGCCTCAAGACCCACCTCAACCTGGAGATGGGGCTCTCCACCGACGTCGTCGCCGTGGCGCTCCGGGTCCGCCCGAAGCAGGTGACGCTCGTCCCCGAGAAGCGCCAGGAGCTGACCACGGAAGGCGGCCTGGACGTGATCCGCCAGTTCGAGAAGATCCGCGCCGCGGTGAAGAAGTTCCACGACCGCGGGATCGAGGTGAGCCTCTTCATCGACCCGGCCGTCGGCCAGGTGGCCGCCTCGGCGCGCTCGGGGGCGAAGATCGTCGAGTTCCACACGGGGTCCTACGCGAACGCCGCGAAGAAGAGCCCGGAGCTGCGCCACCTCGTGGCCGCCTCCCACGCGGCGCGCCGCGAGGGCCTGATCGTCGCGGCCGGCCACGGCCTGACGGTCGCCAACGTCCGCGCGGTGGCCGCGGTCCCGGAGATCGAGGAGCTCAACATCGGCTATTCGATCGTGTCGCGCGCGCTGTCGATCGGCATGGCGAAGGCGGTGCGCGAGATGAAAGAGACGATGAATGCGGCGCGCAAGGATTAGCGTCGTCCTCGCCCTGCTCGCCGCCGGCTGCGCCAAGGAGGATCCCCCCGCTCCCCCGCCTCCCCCCGTGAAGCCCGCGCCTCCCGAGCCTCCCCTGCCCCCGCTGGGCGAGGTCCGCTTCCGCGACTGGAGCGAGGTCGACGAGGAGAAGTTCCTCGAGCTCCCCGCCCCCGCGGCGGCGCCCGAGCCGAGCTGGGACTTCTCGGCCGGGAAGAAGTACGGCTACGACTTCTCCGAGACGATCTCCCAGCGGATGCTCCAGGAGGCGCAGGGCAAGCGCGCGCAGAACCGCTCGCGCGAGAAGAACCGCGGGGTCTACGAGTTCGCGGCCGGCCGCGACCGCACGGCGCTGGCGCGGGCCAAGATCCAGACCCAGGAGCTCTACCTGAACGACCAGGCCGCCTCCCACGAGTCGTTCGCCAAGAAGCCGCCCTCGACCCTGGACTGCGTCGTCAGCGAGGACGGGACGACGGAGCCCAAGTCCGAGAAGCGCGCGTTCGACGACCGGATGTACGTGCAGGCGCTCTTCGCGCTTCGCCCCGGCACGCGCGACCTCTCGCCCGGCAAGATCACGACCCGCGTGGCGGGCTACGCGAAGGTCGGCCGCTACGAGTGCGTCCGCCTGGAGTCGGAGTTCGAGATCGCGACCGAGAAGCCCTCGGACCACCTCCTGCTGCGCGGCCGCGTGCTGTCCTTCTTCGCCCTGGCGGAGCGCAAGTTCATTCGCGCCTCGGCCGCGGTGTCCACGTCCAGCCGCGGGAACGCGCTCAACAAGGACGGCATCTGGATCAGCAGCTCGCTCGACGCGGTGACGTCCTACCGGGTCAGCTTCCTCGAGCCGCCTTAAAAGAGCGCCGCCCGAATTCCTGCATCATTTCCCTTCGGGCGGTTACCTGAGAATAGAGGACCGAACCTTTCTTCTCTGGTTCCGTTCTTACGCCTGATGATTCCAAATCGGACGATCCTGCTGGCCCTTCTGGCGCTGCCGGCCCTCGCCGCGGCTCAGGATAAAGCAGCCGCCGACCTTTTTCCCCTGGAGGTGGGCCGCTATTGGGGCTACCGGCAGTCCGTGGAGCATCAGCTGGTATTGGGGAGAACCGAGGAATGGACCGCCGTCCGCATGGTGCTGCGCAAGACGGAGATCCGCCTGAGGACCCCCTTGGGCGAAGAAGGCGTCCCCAAGGAAGCCTTCGTGCTCCGGACGTATCCCGACGGGCAGAAGGAGCACTACGCGGTTCTCGACGGCGCCTGGGTCCAGGTCTGCGAGAAGCGGGTCGATGCCAAGGGAGCGTCGTTCTATTCCCCCGTCTACACCTATCCAAGAACGATGGAGGCCGCGAAGGAACACCGTCAGAAACTCCGCCCCACGACCGCCGTCGTCCCTCACGGCAGCTTCGAAGGAATCCTTTGGACGACAGGCGATGCCCCGGAGCGGGAGTCCATCCTGGTCCCCGGAATCGGCATCGTCAGCGAGGAGGACATTCCCCATCCCCTGGCCTGTAGCCCGCGGGTCCAGACGGGTCCGCGGAAGCTTGCCGCCACCGGAACCGTGGACCTGAAGCAGGACCCTGAAGCCCTCGTGGCCGAGCTCCGGCAGGAGGATCCCCTGCGGTCCTCCCGCGCCCTGCTCACCCTCGTCGCCCGCGGCGAGGACAGCCTGCCCGCGCTGCGGACGTTGATGATCGGTCGGCTCCGCGAAGGACGCTTCAAGGAACTCCTCGAGGCCCTGAACCATGACGAGGCCGCGACCCGGGATAAGGCCCTGAGCGAGCTCCGAAGCGTCCTTCCCCTGACGCTTCCTCAGATCCGGACGGCCCTGGACCAGAAGCTTCCCCCCGAGGTCGAGGCCCGGCTGAAGTCGCTGCTCGAAGAGGCGGACGCGCTTCAAAGTAGTCGCAGTCCGAGTCCCACGAGGCTCACGCGACGTTCGGCCATCGACGCCGTCGCCCTGATCGAGACCGCCGCCGCGGACACGCTGCTCTCCGAGATCGCCGAGCAGTCTCCCTTCCGCCCCGAGCGGCTGGAAGCCCTGCTCGCGCTGGGGCGCCGGAGCCCGGCGCTGTCCAAAAAGGCGGAATGGAACGCCAAGGTCAAGGCGAACCTGGAGGTCACCCCGGAGCTGAAAGCCTATCGGGAGTCTCGCACCCGCTGGCGCGCCGCGACGACCGCCCGGGACATCGAGCTCTGGTTTGCCGCCGCCGACATCGTGGGCATCGCGAAAAGCGCGACCACCGGGGGCCTCGGAGCTTCGGTCCGGATCAGTTTCCGCATCGAGACCCTGTTCAAGGGAGGTCCGAAAGACGTCTCGGTCGACAAACCCTTCTGGGTAGGCGTGGACTTTCCGATCCAGGAAATCGCCTACGCCATGGATCGGGACGACGAGTACATCCTGTTCCTATCCTCGAAGGGCGCGCAAAGCGGCCCCGGCATCACGGCTCCCCTCCACGCCCGCATCAGCGAAGGCGAAGGCATCGTGATGGCGGACGAGGAAGCCCTCAAGGCCGTCCGGGCGGCGGCGAAGAAGGCTTCCAAGTAGCGCGCTCCGGGCGAACCGCTTTTGGAGTTGACACCGATCCCCGGCCTCCCTACGATCTAAGCCCCGATGAAGCTCCAAGGCTCGTTCGTCGCGCTGGTCACGCCCTACTCCAAGGGCGAGGTCGACCTCCCGAAGGTGCGGGAGCTCGTGGAGTTCCACGTCAAGAACGGCACCAGCGGGATCTGCCCGGTCGCCACGACCGGCGAGGGCCCCGTCCTGACGCACGACGAGAAGGCGAACATCATCAAGGCGGTCGTCGAGGTCGCGCGCGGCAAGGCGCTCGTGTTCCCCGGCACCGGCACCTACAACACCAAGGAGTCGATCGAGTACACCCGGATGGCCAAGGAGCTCGGGGCCGACGGGGCGCTGATCGTCACGCCCTACTACAACAAGCCGACCCAGGAAGGCCTCTACCGCCACTACAAGGCGATCGCCGAGGCCGTGAACATCCCGATCATGCTCTACAACGTGCCCGGGCGGACGGGCGTCAGCATGGCCCCCGAAACCACCGCGCGCCTCGGGCTGATCAAGAACATCGTCGCCCTCAAGGACGCCTCGGGCAACGTCGAGCAGGTGACGCAGCTCCGGGCGATCTCCGACATCCAGATCCTCTCGGGCGAGGATTCGCTGACGTTCCCCATCCTCTGCCTGGGCGGCGTGGGGGTCGTGTCCGTCGCAGCCAACGTCATCCCCAAGCAGGTCGCCGAGATGACCGCGGCGGCGGTGGGCGGCGAGCTCACGAAGGCCCGCCAGATCCACGACCGCTACTTCGAGCTCTTCAAGAACCTCTTCATCGAGACGAACCCGATCCCCGTCAAGATCGCCCTCAAGAAGATGGGCATGTACAACGGGGAGATGCGCCTGCCGATGTGCGAGATGTCGGCCGCGAACGAGGAGAAGCTTGAGAAGACCCTCCGGAACTGCAAGGTCCTCTAGCGGCCGAGTTCTTCCGCGCTCGTGATCTTCCAGGCCCCGCTCTCCTTCTTCAGGTGGAGGCGCAGCGCAAACTCCCTCGTGTACTTGAGCGCGCCCACCACCACCCGGACGCTCGCGTCGGCGTCCTCGCCGTCCACCTGGATCGCCGCGCCGTCCATCTTGGCCGGCGAGATCCGCTGCGACACCGCCCAGCGGATCCGGTGGAGGATCTGCTCCCGGGTCTGATCGCCGTTCTTGTAGTTCGGCGAGATCAGCGCGATCACGGCCTCCTCGTTGCCCGCCACCGCCGCCTCGAGGCCCCCTTCCAGCAGCTTCTGGATCTCCTTCTCCTCGCTGCTCGAGAAGAGGAAGATCGCCCCGAGCGCCAGCGCGATCAGGCCGACGACCCCCAGCGTGACCTTGACGTAGAAGTTCATCGCGTCGACTCCCGAACCCAGCGGAGATAGTCCGGGTTCCCCGACGCGATCGGGATCGTCACGATCTCCGGCACCGAATAGGAATGCAGCGCCTTCACCCGCGCGGTCAGCTTCTTCGAGAGCGCCGCGCGGGACTTGATGATCAGCAGCACCTCGCGGCCCTCCTCGAGCTTGCCCTCCCAGACGTAGATCGAGGCGACCGCGGGCACGATGGTCACGCAGGCCGCCAGCTTCTCGTTCACGAGCGCCTTCGCGATCGCGGACGCCTGGCGGCGGTCCTTGCACGTCGCGAAGCTGATCGTCTCGCTCACCGGACCACCGGGGAGATCTTCCGGAGCCGCGAAAGGACGCCCGGGAGGATCGAGAGCGCGCCGTCGATCTCGTCCTCCGTCGTCAGCGCCGAGAGGCTGAAGCGGATCGAGCACTTCGAGAGGTCGGCGGGGACGCCCATCGCCTGCAGCACGTGCGAGGGCTTCGTGCTCATCGAGGCGCAGGCCGAGCCCGACGAAACGCAGACGCCGGCCGCGTCGAGCGCCAGGATCGCCGCCTCGCTGTCCACCCCCTCGACGGAGGCGTTCAGGACGTGCGACGCGCGGCGATCGGCCGGACCCCAGACCCGCACGCCGCCGAGCGACGCCAGGCCCGCCCGGAGCTTCTCGCGGAGCCGCTCCACGAGGCCCATCTCGTCCGGGGAGGCCAGGGTCAGCGCCGCCGCGAGCCCGACGATGCCGGCGACGTTCTCGGTCCCCGCGCGCCGCTCGAACTCCTGGCCCCCGCCAACGGCCTGCGCCGCCAGCGGCGTCCCCTTGCGGACCCAGAGGCCGCCGACGCCCTTCGGGCCGTGGAGCTTGTGCGCCGAGAACGTGAGCAGGTCGACGTCGCGCAGCTCCAGCGGCACCTTGCCGAGCGCCTGCGCCGCGTCCGTGTGGAAGACCACGGAACGCGCGGCCTTGCGGATCGCGGCGATCGGCTGCAGCGAGCCCACTTCGTTGTTCACCGTCATGACGGAGACGAGCACCGTCTTCGGCGTGAGGGCCGCCGCCACGGCCGCGGGGTCGACGAGGCCGTCGCCGCTCACCGGCACCCGGGTCACGCGCCAGCCCTGGCGCTCCAGGCGCGCGACGGTCTCCAGCACGCTCGGATGCTCGATCGCCGACGTCACCAGGTGGTCGCCACGGGAGCGCAGCGCCTCCGCGGCGCCCGCGATCGCCAGCGCGTTGGACTCGGTCGCGCCGGACGTGAAGACGATCTCCTTCGGGTCGCCGCCCAGTCGGGCCGCGACGCCCTCGCGCGCGTCCTCCAGGGCCCGGCGCGCGCGGCGGCCCGCGGCGTGCAGGCTCGAGGCGTTCCCGTAGTCGCCATCGAGGAACGGCTCCATGGCGGCGCGCACCTCGGGCCGCACCCGCGTCGTGGCGGCGTTGTCGAGGTAGATCATTTCCGGTGGAGGTCGTCGTAGTAGCGGCGGACGTGGTCGCGGTAGGCCGCCGGGATCAGCTCGCGCTCGATCGCGTCCTCCGCGGCCCGCTGGAACTGGGGCATCGCCTGGTCGAAGGGGACCTGCGTGGCCGGACCCTCGCCGTTCTGGCGGTTCTTGTTCGTGTAGACGTTGAGGGTCTTCTCCTGCATCCGGTCGCCGGGCTTGGGCGCCACCGGGACCTCCTCGGGCGTGAACTTCACCTTCGGACGGTTCGAGGGATCGCCGAAGAGCTTCCCCGGCGTGTTCCCGGCGGCCGAGCCCGGCTTCGGCGTGGGGTCCTTCTGGTTGGGATTCTTCTGCTTGCCGCCGCCGCCCCCGCCGCCGTCTCCGCCGTTCTTGACCAGGATATAGCGGACCTTCTCCTCCTCGTCCTCGCCGTGCGGCCCCTTGGCGCGGAGCCGGACCGTGTAGTGGCCGGGGGTCTTGTAGACGTGGGTGGTATTGCGCTCGCGGCTCGCGTTATCGGCTCCGGAGCGCAGATCGCCGAAGTCCCAGAACCACTCCGTGATGATCCCGCTGGACAGGTCCTCGAAGTAGACCTCCAGGGGCGCGTCGCCTTCGCGGGGCATCGCCCGGAAGTCGGCGACCGGCTCGTCGGGATGCGCGACCTTGATGTACTTCTCGCGGATCTTCTCGTCGTGCCCGATGTCGTTCTCGACGCGGAGCCGGACCGTGTAGAGCCCGGGCGCGGCGTACGTGTGGACGGGCGAGCCCTCGAGGGACTGCCCGCCGTCGCCGAAATCCCAGGACCAGCGCTTCGCGTTCTTCGACAGGTCCTCGAAGGCCACCTCCAGGGTGCCGCGTCCCTTGAGCGGCTTCCCGCGGAAGTCCGCCACGGCGCGGTCGGCGGGCAGCACCTCGATGCTGACGGTCTTCTCCGAGGCGCCGCCGGGCCCGAGCAGGCGGAGCGTCGCGGTGTAGGTGCCGGGCTGCTCGTAGACATGGCTGGTCTTCTCGCCCGAGCCGATGCGGCCATCGCCGAAGTCCCAATGGAACTCGTCGATCGCACCGATCGAGGCGTCCTGGAAGAACACCTCGAGCGGCGCCGGCCCTCGGCGGGGCGAGGCGTCCAGGTCGGCCAACGGGGCCTCGTAGAGCTGCGGCGGGTAGGCCCAGAGGAGGCCGCCGATGGCGAGCGAGAGCGCGATACCCCAGCGGTAGCCGACGGCGGCGCGGGGCAGGACCCTCGCGGGCTCGGTCGCCTGCGCCACGCGGACGGCGTCGCGGAAGAGCGCCGGCGCAAAGGGCCCGGAGTTTCCCTCGGCGGCGAACTCGAGGGCGGAGAGGAAGCGCTCCTCGCCGCCGGCGACGCGGTCGAGCTGCCAGGCGATGCGGGCCGGCGGGGTCGGGCGCAGCAGCAGGGTGACGACCGCGAAGGCGGCCGAGAGCGCGAGGGGCACGAGCAGGCTGGCGGCCACCATGCCCCGATGGGACAGGTGCGGGGCGGCGAGGCCCAGCTCGAAGGCCAGGCGGTCGACCAGCAGCATCGCCGCAGCCGTGATGGTCATCACGAAGGCGGCCTCGAGGAAGAGGTCGAGCCCGCGCACCCAGAGGTGGCGGCGGCGGAAGCGCCCGAACTCCCGGAGGATGTCCTCGCCCATAAGGGGGATTGTATCAGTCCCGGCGGGAGCGAAACAAACCGTTTGAATCGTTCCCCTGCCTTGACAGCGTGCGCGAGTCGGTCCACACTCTCCCACAGAGAGAGATGGGGAAAACCTCGTTCATCCGCTCCGCGGGCATCGTCAGCGCCTGCACCCTGCTGTCGCGCATCCTCGGCTTCGTCCGAGACATGCTCTGCGCGCGCTACTTCGGCGCCTCCATGGTCTGGGACGCGTTCTCGGTGGCGTTCCGCATCCCCAACCTCTTCCGCCGCCTCTTCGGCGAGGGGGCCCTGACGGCGGCCTTCCTCCCCACCTTCGTCGAGCAGGTCGACGGCGGCAAGCCCAAGGAAGCCCACGAGCTCCTCAACCGCCTCGTCAGCGGCCTGACCCTCTTCCTCGGCCTGCTGACCGCGATCGGCATCGCGGTCACGTACTTCCTGCCGCACGACCCGAAGAGCGAGACGATGGCGCCGCTCCTGCGGATCATGCTGCCCTACCTGCCGCTCATCTGCGTGGCGGCCCTCCTGGGCGCCGCCCTCAACGGCATGCGCCACTACGTCATGCCGGCGATGGCGCCCGTCATCGTCAACCTGGTCCTGATCGGCGCCCTGCTCCCCTGGTGGCGCGACATCCACACCCAGGCCTGGGCGGTCATCATCGGCGGCGTCGTGACCGTCCTGGTCCTCATCCCGCCGCTCCTCGCGCGGGGCGTCCCGCTGCGCCCGCGGCTGGACCTCAACGACCCCGCCCTCAAGGACGTGCTCCGCCGCTCGCTGCCGATCATCTTCGGCCTGGCGCCGGTGCAGCTCAACGAGGTCGTCGGCAGCCTCATCGCCCAGTACATGATCCCCGGCCACGGCGCCGTCTCGGTCCTGTACTACGGCAACCAGCTCACCCAGCTGCCCCTGGCGCTGATCGGGACGGCGGTCGCGACGGTGGTCTACCCGCTCTTCGCGTCGCCGAAGGAGGACTTCGCGGACGTCTTCCAGAAGGCGCTGCGCTTCGTGCTCTTCCTCTCGGTGCCGGCGACCATCGGCCTGATGGTGCTGGCGGCGCCGATCGTGTCGCTGCTCTTCGAGCACGGCCCGCGCTTCGGCCCCGAGGAGACCGCGCGGACCGCGGCGGTCACGCTCCTCTACTCGGCGGGCCTCTGGTGCTACTGCGCCAACCAGATCCAGGTCCGCGCCTTCTACGCCAAGAAGGACACCCTGACGCCGGTGAAGGTCAGCGCCACGATGGTCACGCTCAACCTGGGCCTGACGCTGGCGCTGGTGGGGCCGCTGGGCGAGCGCGGGATCTCGATCGCGAACTCGGCGACGGGCTTCGTCTCCTTCCTCGCGCTCAACACGCTGCTGCGGAAGCGGCACGGGAGCATCACCCTCGGCCCGGTCTACGTCGGCTTCGCCAAGAGCGTCGTCGCCGGCGCCCTCATGGGCGCGGCCGTGTGGGGCAGCTGGCGGTTGCTGGGAGGCGGCACCGGCGCTACAATCGCCCGGAAGTTCGTGCTCGTCTTCGTCCCGATCGCGACCGGGATCGCCGTCTACCTGGTCCTGGCGCGCCTCCTCGGGGTGAGCGAGATGAGCCGGCTCTTCCGGAGAGGACATGGAGATCGCCAAGTTCCAGGACCTGATCAAAAAGACGTACCACCGCCGGGATAAGAAGCGCGGCCTCGACAAGAACTTCATCTGGTTCACCGAGGAAGTGGGCGAGCTCGCCGAGGGCGTCCGGAAGCGCGACAAGAAGGAGATCTTCGAGGAAGCCGCCGACGTTCTGGCCTGGCTGTCGACGATCTGCTCGCTCTCGGGCATCGACCTCGAGGAGGCCGCGCTCGCCAAGTATGGGAAGGGGTGCCCGCGCTGCGCGGCAATCCCCTGCGCATGCCCCTAGTCGGCTTCGTCCTGCTCGTCCTCTTCGTCATTCCCGGGCTGATCGGGCTCACGATCTGGGTTCAGCTGAAGGCCAAGGAGAAGCGCCTCGAGCGCTACCTGACGGAGGCGCGCGACGAGCTGAAGGCCGCGGGGGCCGAGCCGCTGGGCGACGGGTACTATCGCTGGAACGAGCGGGGCGGAAAGATCGACGCCTCGCCCAACCCGCTCTTCCGCCGCGGCTTCTCGGTGCGGGTGGCGGCCTGGTCCGACACGATCCACGAGGTCGAACTGAAGCGCGGGCAACGGGTCCCGGCGGACTTCGAGCGCTTCAAGCCGCTCCTCGAGCGCTGGGAGCAGGCGGGAAAGATGATCACCGAGTGCTATGCGGCGGGCGTGACGGAGGACCCGCGGCTGTCATCGACGTTCCGGGCGTTGCTCGACCTGTCCGCCGTGCCGCTCTCGAAGACCTGGCGCGGCGGGACCTTCACATACCGCGAGGGCTTCGAGGACAAGGTGCCGCAGTGGCACTGGCGCCACGATCAGCGCCCGAAGCTGCCGAAGGAGCTGAAGCGCTACTGCTTCAGCTACTGGCAGGACAGCCCCCTGCTCAATCCCGTCCTCATGAGGGTGCTCTGGGAGCTCTCGGAGTCGAGCCGCCGCTACTTCATCACGCCGGTCGACGACCTGCGCTTCCTCGAGTACGGGTTCGGCCCCCGCGAGCTCGCCCGTTCCGGCGCGCTCGTGGAGTTGAAGAAGCCGGACATGCCCGTCGCGGCGGACCTCCTGACGGACGGCGAGTTCTTCGGCGGGCTGCTTGCCGCGAAGGAGCTGCCGGCGGGATTCGAGTCGGAACAGATGCCGAAGGTCCAGTATCATGATGCGGCGATCAAGGTCCTGCGGCAGGTCGACTTCTACGCGCGGCGCCTCTTCGACGACGAGTTCGCCTGGTTCAGCGGCGAGGTCGAGATCGTCAGCACCTCGTCGCTGGACGTGCGCGGCGTGCTCGCGAAGCTCGCGACGGAGCTCGGCGGCCAGGTGATGGACATCGACCGCCGCTTCAACAAACGGATCGTGGTCCCGCTCAATTACTAGCAATGCAGCCGCAGAGACGCCGAGACGCAGAGAAGACGTTCCGCTCTGTGCCTCTGCGTCTCCGCGGCCGTATTCAGGGAGAATGACGATGGCGACCGTGGACGTGAAGATCCAGAGGCTGCCGGGCAGCTCGGACATCCCCCTGCCCGCGTACCAGAGCCGCGACGCCGTCGGGATGGACCTGCATGCGGCGGTGCGGGAGCCCGTAAGCGTCGCGCCGGGGGAGGTCGCGGGGATCCCCTGCGGCTTCATGATGGCGCTGCCGCCGGGCTACGAGGCGCAGGTGCGGCCCCGCTCGGGGCTCGCCGCCAAGAGCGCGATCTCGCTCGCCAACACGCCCGGGACGATCGACCCCGACTACCGGGGCGAGGTGAAGGTGCTGCTGATCAATCACGGGAAGACCCCTTTCGTCGTCACGCGCGGGATGCGGATCGCTCAGATGGTCGTGATGCCGGTCCCGCGCGTCGCCTGGTCGGAGGTCGCGGAGCTGCCGCCCACCGAGCGGGGCGACGGCGGGTTCGGGCATACGGGACACTGACCGATGGGACAGGATCTCTTCAAGAACTCGGCCCGGGCGAAGCTCGATCAGATGGGCGCGGCGATGCGCGTGCTCCACAAGGCGCTCATCGACCACACCCAGCACGAGTACGAGCGCACGCACGGCAAGGTCAAGAACCCCTACCAGCTGTTCGCGCTCGTCGCGCAGGACCCTGCCTTCGCCTGGCTCCAGCCGATGACGCGCCTGATCGTGGAGATCGAGGACCTGGTGGGCCGGCCGCTCCCGCCGCCGGTCAAGAGCGACGTGACGGAAACGCGGAAGAAGATCGACCAGCTGCTGGTGACGGTCGGCGAGCCCTTCTCGACCCGCTACCTCGCGCTGATCCAGTCGAGCCCCGAGATCGCGGCGGAGCACGGCCGCTTCCAGGGCGTCGTCAACGAAATCGCCGCAAGCCACTGAGCCGCCCCCGGGAAAAACCTGAGGACGAAGTTCAATATTCTATTGCTCCTCCGCGGCGTCCAACTATTAAATAATCCCCGAGGAGGAGCGAGCATGGTTCACAGTAGCGGGATTCGGGCACTTCGGGTGGCGGCGGGGCTGCTTCTCATCGCCATCCTGGCGCCCGCGTGCGGCAGTTCGAAGTCCAAGACCAACACGGTGACCGTCCAGGTCCCCGTGTACACGCCTCCGGTCGCCTTCACGCTGACCCTGCCCGCGGACGCCGATCCTGCGACGGCCGTCTCTCCCTACTTTTCCTGGACGACCGCGCTGGGAGCCTTCTCGTATCACCTCGAGGTTTCCACCGCGAGCAACTTCAGCACGCTGGTCCTCGATCTGCCCAACCTGACCTCGACGTCCTACCAGGCCTCGACGCCTCTCGCGGGGTCCACCCCGCACTGGTGGCGGGTGACCGCGATCAACGGAACCGCCACGACCGTGGCGACGGGGTCGCCCCACAGCTTCACGACCGTCTCGACGGCCAACGCCTGGCCCTGCCTTGGCGGCGACGTCCGGCACTCCGGGGCCAACAACGCCGAGACCGGGACGCCCCCGCTGACCTTCGCCTGGAACGCGGGGCTCTCGACCGTCCCCCTGTCCCCTCCGGCCTACGAGGGAGGATTGGCGTTCGTCACGGCCGCGAGGATCCTCTGGGCCGTGAACGCCACCACGGGCGCGGTCTCGTGGTCGAAGGATTTCGGCAGCGTGAACAACGTGGGACAGCCGTCCGTCTGGCAAGGCCGGGTGCTGGTCGGGCAGAACAACCACACGCCGGGGACGTTCCTGTGGTCGTTCAACGCCTCCACCGGCGCCCTGAACTGGTCGTCGCCCGTCGGCGCACAGTGGGAGTACTACTGGACCCCGATCGTGGCGGGCAACGCGGTCTACATGAACGGCGGCTATTTCGGCGGGCTCTACGGCTTCGACGTCAACACCGGCGCGCAGCTCTTCTTCAACGACAAGCTGGAGCAGTACGACGAGTGGAGCCCTGCCTTCGACAACAACCTCGTGTACACGTTCGTCGAGGGGAATCTCCGGGCTCACGATCCCGTGACCGGCGTGATCCAGTCGACCGTCAAGGTGACCTGGAACTGGGCGGGATGGAGCATGAAGACGTCGCCGGTCTTCGGCGCCGGCAAGGTCTACGTCATCGCCCCGCCGGTCCTCTACGCCATCAACCCCACGACCAAGCTCGTGGACTGGCAGACGACCGGCTTGAACTTCACCGGGACTCCCGCGGTCGCGGGGACCTCCGTCTACGGAATCAGCGGCGGCATCCTCCGCTCCCACAACGCCGCGACGGGTGCATTCCAGTGGAGCTTCGCGGGCGACACCACGCTCAACCATCCGCCGCTGGTCGCCAACGGGTACGTGTTCATCTCCAGCGACAACAACGTCTACGCCGTGCGCGTCTCGGACGGCGTGCAGGTCTGGACGGCCGCGGTCGGAGGCTGGATTTCCGTGGCGGGCGGGAAGCTGTTCGTCGGCCGCCCCAACGGCGTCCTGACGGCCTACACGCTGACGCCCTGAGCCGCGTCGATGTGGACTTGCCCGTCCTGCGGCACCACGAACGAGCCCCACATGATCTTCTGCTCGTCGTGCGGGGTCTCGCGCCACAAGGCCCCCGCCCGCGAGCCGCGCGCCGTCCTTCCTCCCGACGAACCCCTGACGCCGTCGGGACCGCGCTTCGAAGGCACGGCCGGGCGCTTCGCGCTTCGCTGGGTGGGCGCGACCCTGGGAGCCACGTTCCTGGCGTTCATCGCCCAGACCGTCATCAGCGCGGCCGTGACCTCGACGATCTACCGCACGCTCGGCCCCTTCGCCTATCGGATGATCAACATCATCCTCGTGACGTTCCTCTACGGCGGCGCCGTCGGGCTGTCTCAGGGCAGCGTTCTGAAGCGAAGCCTGGATGGCCGCGGCACCCGCTGGCTGGAGGCGACGCTGGCGGGCACCTTCATCGGCGCGCTGGTTGGCCTTCTCCAACCCGAGCGAGTCTGGCAGGATCGCTCGCTGCAGACGATGCTCCTGTGGGGCGCATTTCCGGGAATCGTTGGAGGGGCCGCCAAGGGCGTCTTCCAGTGGCTGGCCCTCCGACGGCTCGGACGCATCCGCGCGCTGATCTTCTGGCTGCCGCTGTCCGCCGTCGTCCAGACGCTGGCGGGCGTCGCGGGAGCGGCCATCTTCTACTTCGGGTTCCAGGGGGCGATGGCCTTCCAAGCGAACCTGATCACCGGGCTCATCCGCACGACTGCAGGCGCGTTGCTCGTCGCGTTGCCCACGGGCGCCTTCCTCGGCTCTTGCCTCCGCCGCGAGTTCGGGGTGCCCGGCGACACCCACGACGAATGACCGGCGGGCATCAGGCTTTCAGCTTCTTCAAGGTCTCCGTCAGCGCCTTCCCCAGCTTCTGGACCGCGGCAGCCTGCTTGGCGTCCTTGAGCGAGTCGTCGGGGTTGAAGGCCTCGCCGGCCTTCGAGACCGAGACCGAGTCCGGCAGCACGAGGACCTTGATGTTGGCCAGCATCCGTCGCAGCTCGTTGAGCGACCGCACGCCGCCCAGACCGCCGGGCGAGGCGCTCATCAGAACCGCGGTCTTGCCGGCGTAGGCCGTGAGCGGCCCTTCCCCCGGCTCGGAGCGCGACACCCAGTCGAGGGCGTTCTTCAGCGTGCCCGGGATCGAGCTGTTGTACTCGGGCGTCGAGATCATGAGCCCGTCGTGCTCGATGAACAACTTCTTCAGGCGCTTCGCGGGCTCCGGGATCCCGCTCTCCGCCTCGAGGTCGCCGTCGTAGACCGGCATCCCGAAGTCGCGAAGGTCGACCAGCGTCACCTCGGCGCCCGCCGCGCGCGCGCCTTCGACGGCGATCTTGATGACCTTCTTGTTGAACGAGCCCGCGCGCATGCTGCCCGCGAACGCCAGGATCTTGGGGGTCGACATGGTTCAATCTCCGATGATTTTGACCAGGACGCGCTTGCGGCGCTTGCCGTCGAACTCGCCGTAGAAGATCTGCTCCCAGGGGCCGAAGTCGAGCTTGCCCGCCGTGACGGCCACCACGACCTCTCTGCCGAAGAGCTGCCGCTTGAGGTGCGCGTCGGCGTTGTCCTCGCCGGTGTCGTTGTGGCGCCACTGCGAGGTCGGCTCGTACGGGCAGAGCTTGTCCAGGAAGCGCTTGAAGTCGTTGTGGAGGCCGCGCTCGTCGTCATTGATGAACACGCTCGCGGTGATGTGCATCGCGTTGACGAGGACCATCCCCTCCTTCACGCCGCTTCTCTTCACCAGCTCCTCGACGGTGGGCGTGATGTTGACGAACTCGACGCGCTCCTTCGTATCGAACCAGAGATGCTCGGTGAGCGATTTCATGGCTCCTCCCCTAACCCCATAAACGACACGGTGTGTTTTGTGGGGTTAACCGCTGATCCAGGCCTTGCCGCCGTCGTAGAACTCTTCCTTCCAGATCGGCGCCAGCTTCTTCAGCACCTCGATGGCGTGGCGGCAGGCGTCGAAGGCCTCCGCCCGGTGCGCCGCCGAGACGGCGATCACCACGCTCGCGTCGCCGATGCGGAGCGCGCCGGTCCGGTGGGCGATGTAGACTGCGCCCACCTTCCAGCGCGCCGTCGCTTCCGCCGCGATCGCCGCGAACTCCTTCTCCGCCATCTCCTTGAAGGCGCTGTAGGAGATCTTCGTCACCTTCTTGCCGTCGTGGTGGTCGCGCACCGTGCCGACGAAGAGCGCCACCGCGCCGCAGTCGTCGCGCCGGACCGCCGCGTAGGCCTCGTCGATCGAGAGGGGCTCCGTCGTCACTTTGAACATCATCCGCCTCCCACCGGGGGGATCAGAGAGACCACGTCGCCTTCGCGGACCGGCGCCGACGGGTCGGCGTAGTCCGTGTTGACCGCGAAGCGCACCGAGCGGTCGATCTTCAGCGCGGGCTTCGCGGCCGCCACGGCCGCCACGACGTCCTGGACCGTCGCGCCGCCCGGCGTCACCTCGAGCCGCGAGGCGCCCGCCTGCTCCGCGAGGGGTCCGAAAAGCTGCACCGCGATCCTCATGGGGACTGCACCACCTCGATCCGGTTCCCGGACGGGTCGCGCATCCAGAAGCGCCCGGCCTCTTCCTGGTCGATCTCGACGCCGTGTTCCGTGGCCGTCCGCCTCGCCTGGGCCAGGTCGCTGACGTCGACGGCGAAATGGCGCTTCGAGCGCGGCTGAGGCGTCGCGTCCTCCGCCAGATGGATCTGTTGCGCCCCCAACTGGAACCAGGCCCCCCGGCCGCGGGTGTCGTCCCGCGTGATCCGCTCGAGCCCCATGACCTGCGTGTAGAAGCGCACGGCGTCGTCGAGCTTCTCGACGCGAAGATTCACGTGAGTCAGCCGTAAACATCTCATGGCGAGGATTTTACCCTTGACCCCCCATAACGCGCGAATATAATACCGGCTCAATTCTTTCGGGTTCGAGATAGGGAAGGGACGGACCGTGAAGTCGCTTCTGGCGCTCCCGGTAACGGGCACCGGCCATACTATCGGCCTGGTGGTCATGTACACCTATTTCGTGGTCCTCGGCGTTCTCTGCCTCTACGGCTTCCACCGCTACCTGATGGTGTACCTCTACTACCGCCACGCGAAGAAGGACCCGAAGATCGAGAAGCCCTTCGAGGCCCTGCCTCCCGTGACGGTGCAGCTTCCGATCTTCAACGAGATGTACGTCGCGGAGCGGCTCATCGACGCGTCCTGCCTCATCGACTATCCCCGCGAGAAGCTCCAGATCCAGGTCCTGGACGACTCGACCGACGAGACCGTCGAGGTCGCGCGCAAGAAGGTCGAGGAGTGGCGCGCGAAGGGCGTCGACATCGAGTACATCCATCGCACGGACCGCAGCGGCTACAAGGCGGGCGCGCTGGACAACGGCCTGAAGACCGCCAAGGGCGACTTCGTGGCGCTCTTCGACGCGGACTTCGTGCCGCAGGGCGACTTCCTCCAGAAGTCGATCCACTACTTCACCGACGACCAGATCGGCTGCGTGCAGGCGCGCTGGGGCCACATCAACAAGGAGTACTCGTTCCTCACGCGGCTCCAGTCGATCTTCCTCGACGGCCACATGATGATGGAGCACGCCGCCCGCAACCGCGGCGGCCGCTTCTTCAACTTCTCGGGCACCGCCGGCATGTGGCGCAAGACGACCATCGCCGACGCCGGCGGCTGGCAGCACGACACCCTCACCGAGGACCTCGACCTCTCGTTCCGCGCGCAGCTCAAGGGCTGGAAGTTCACCTTCCTCCCCTGGGTCGTCACGCCCGCGGAGCTGCCGGTCGACATGAACGGCTTCAAGAGCCAGCAGCACCGCTGGGTCAAGGGCTCGATGCAGACCTCGAAGAAGCTGCTCGGCGACGTCCTCCAGGCCCGGATCCCGCTCCACGTGAAGACGGAAGCGGCGCTCCACCTCACCGGCAACACGGCGTACATCCTGACGCTGCTCCTGACCCTGATGCTCTTCCCCGTCACCTACTTCCGGCCGAAGCTCGACATGAAGACGAGCGTGCTGCTCGACCTGGCGGTCTTCGCGCTGGCGACCCTCTCGGTGTGCGTCTTCTACCTCGCCTCGCAGCGCGAGATCTACGGCTGGCGCGGCGTGGTGCGGACGATCTTCTACACGCCCTTCCTGCTGGCCATGGGGATCGGGATGTGCCTCTCGAACGCCCGCGCGGTCATCGAGGGCTTCTTCACCCGCGGCGGCGAGTTCGTGCGGACGCCGAAGTACGCGCTGCAGGCCAACCGGGACAGCTTCATGAGCAAGAAGTACAAGGTCACGCTCAAGAAGTTCCTGCCCTTCATCGAGCTGGTGATCGGGCTGGGCTTCGGCTGGGTGATCTACTACTCCTTCCTGAACGGCATGTACGGCGCGATCCCCTTCCAGATGCTCTTCTTCACCGGCTTCCTCTACGTGGCGTTCCTGTCCCTCTTCCAGGGCAAGCTGACGTCCCGCTGATTCGCCAGACAGACGTGGACGCCGGATCTCCGCGGTGCAATACTCCCTGATCCCATGAAGATCCTTCTGACCGGCGGAGCGGGATTCATCGGCTCCCACCTGCTCGATCGACTCCTCGCCCGCGGGGACGACGTCGCGGTCATCGACGACTTCAACGACTACTACGATCCCGCGATCAAGCGGGCCAACCTTCCCCGGGGCGGCGGGTTCCGGCTCTACGAGCGCGACATCCGCGCCGCCGCCGAGATCGTCCTGCGCGAGAAGCCCGACCTGCTGGTCCACCTGGCGGCCCGCGCGGGCGTCCGGCCCTCCCTCTCGAACCCGGCGCTCTACGAGTCGGTGAACGTGGCGGGCACGCTCGGGCTCCTCGAGGCCTGCCGCACGGCCGGCGTGGGGCGCTTCGTGTTCGCCTCGAGCTCCTCGGTCTACGGGAACGCGCCCGTGCCCTTCCGCGAGGACTTCGACGACCTGCAGCCGATCTCGTTCTACGGGGTCACGAAGCTGCTGGGCGAACACTACGTCCGCGTCTACTCGCGCCTGCACGACCTGAAGGCCACCTGCCTGCGCTTCTTCACCGCCTACGGCCCGCGGCAGCGGCCGGACATGGCGATCCACGCCTTCACGGCCGCGATCGACCAGGGCCGCGAGATCCCCATGTTCGGCGACGGGACCACCGAGCGGGACTACACGTTCGTGACCGACATCGTCCAGGGCCTGCTGGGGGCGATCGACACCCCCGAGCCCTTCGCGATCTACAACCTCGGGGAGTCGCGCACCGTGCCGCTCCGGCGCCTGATCGAGCTGATCGGCGAGTACGTCGGCAAGACGCCGCTCATCAAGCAACTGCCCGAACAGCCCGGCGACGTGCAGCGCACCTGCGCCTCGATCGACCGGGCCCGCGCCCGCCTGGGCTATGTGCCGAAGGTCGCCATCGAGGACGGCCTGAAGGAGTTCGTAGCCTGGTACCGCGCGCGGGGGTAAATAAAACGCGAGAGTCGGAGCCTCTTCTTCGAACGATTTGAAGTCAGGTTTCCCTTTCTTCGCATCCCTTCGAAGTCGGGCCCGGCTCTCGCTATTAGACTGAGCCCCCGGGCCCACCCGGCGTGATGCGCGCCGTTAAATATTCTCGAGAACACCTCGCGTGCTCCCGGGGCGCCCCGCGGCTCCGTAGGGTATGAAAAACGACGTCATGCCCTGGTGGATGTGGGTCATCGTGATCTTCGTCGCCTTGGCGCTCCTGGGCGGGCTGGTCGCCTCGTTCCGCTAGGCCGAGCGGCGGCAGCCGTACGTCGAGCAGCCCCGGACGTAGGTCCAGCAGTCCCGGTGCTGCGGCGTGGCGCAGGACGGGCAGGAGATCAGGTCCCCCTCCAGGACGCCGCGGCAGACGGGGCAACGGGTTCCGGGGCCGAGGCGCCGGACGAAGCTCGTCAGCGGCGCGGGCTCTTTCGACGCGACGCGGCCCGATGGCCAATTCCGGAACATCGGCTTCAACAGCAGCAGGAGCACCAGATAGACCAGCGCCGCGAAAACGCCTTCCATCATCAGTAGGACGGGAATCGCAACGGATTTGTTTCCGTCAGTCGCTTCTCCGTCGGCCGACATAGCGGCATCCGTAGAGCGCGCAGCCCCGGACATAGTCCCAGCACTGCTCGTGATGCAGCGTCGCGCACTTCGGGCAGGAGACAAGCTCGCATTCCAGAGAGCTGCTGCACACCGGACAGCGGGTTCCCCTGCCGAAGCGCCGGACGAATCCCGGCGCTGTCGCGGGGGACGGCGGAAGGGGATGGGGCTGCGGCTGCTCGGAGTACTCCGAGCACCAATACTTAATGAGTTTCCACAGCCCGACGAGGATCCAGAAGACCAGCTCCAGGAGGACTTCCATCACCGGTAGGACCGGGCCGGAGCGGACTCCGTTTCCGGGAACGGATCAGACGGCGCCGGCCGCCGCCCGACGGGCGCACGCGGCGATGTTCCGCAGCAGGATGGAGTGGCAGACGGGGCCGACGCCGCCGGGCACCGGGGTGATCACGCCGGCGACTTCCTTGGCCTCGTCGAAGGCGACGTCGCCCACGAGCTTCCCGTCCTTCGTCTCGTTGATGCCCACGTCGATCACGACCGCGCCGGGCTTGATCATGGAGCCGCGGATCAGGCCCGCCCGTCCCGCGGCCGCGAAGAGCAGGTCGGCGCGGCGCGCGTGCGCGCCCAAGTCTGCCGTCGCGGTGTGGCAGAGGGTCGGCGTCGGCGCCTCGCCCTTGGACTGCAGGAGCAGCAGCGCGATCGCCTTCCCCACCAGCGCGCTGCGTCCCACCACCACCGCGTCGAGCCCCTTGAAGCTCGGCCTCGCGATCCGGGCCAGCTCGACCGCGGCGCTCGCCGCGCAGGGCGCCGGCCAGTGGACCCCGAAGGCGAGCCGCCCGAGGTTCTCCGGATGGATCCCCTCGATGTCCTTCGTCGGGAGGATCGCGCTCATGACGGCGTCCTGGTCGACGCCCGCCGGGAGCGGGGTGTGGACCGTGATGCCCGTCACCTGCGGGTCCCGGTTCAGGTCGCGGATCAGGGCGACGATCTTCTCCTGCGTGGTCCCGGGCTCCAGCGAGCGCACCTCGTAGGCCACGCCCGCCTCGGCGCAGGTCTTCTTCTGCGCCCGCATGTAGTACTTCGCCGCCGGGCTCTCGGGGTTGTGCACCGCGACGACCTTCGGCGCCGTCGCGAGCTGCTTGAGCTCCTTCAGCGCCGCGTCCCGGACGGGCTGCGCGGACGCGGACGTCAGCAGTTGAGCGCTCATGGATTCAATCCGATCAGGTTTCCGTTTTCGTCGATGTCCATGAATTGCGACGCCGGCTCCGTGGGCAGGCCCGGCATCGTCATCACGTCGCCGCAGAGCGGGTAGAGGAAGCCGGCGCCCGCCGACGCCTTGACCTCGCGGACCGTAACGCGGAAGCCTCGCGGCGCGCCGCGCAGCTTCGGGTCGTGCGAGATCGACAGGTGCGTCTTCGCCATGCAGATCGGCAGGCCCCCCAGGCCCCACTCGGTGTAGCGGTCGATCTGCTTCTGCGCGTGATCCGAGAAGTCGACGCCGGCCGCGCCGTAGACGTCCCGCGCGATCGTCTCGATCTTCTCGCGGACCGGCCGCGTCACGTCATAGAAGGGCCGGAACTCCGAGGCCGTCTCGCAGGCCTTCGCGACCGCCTCCGCGACGTTCTCCGCCCCCTTGCCGCCGCGCTCGTAGGCCTCGATGACCTCGACGCCGGCCGCGCCGGCGGCCTTCGCGGCCATGCGGACCGCCTCGATCTCCCGGTCGCTGTCGCCGGGGAAGCGGTTGATCGCGACCACCGCGGGGATCCCCGTGTGGCGAACGATGCCGATCATGCGCGCCAGGTTCGGCGTCCCCTTCTCCACGACCTCGACGTTCTCGCGGGTGAGCGCCTCCGGCAGCGGCTTCCCCGGCTTGACGTCAAAGTCCCCGCCGTGCAGCTTGCAGGCCCGCACGGTCGCGACGATCATGGCCGCGCTCGGGGCCAGCCCGCTCGCGCGGCACTTGATGTCGACGAATTTCTCGAAGCCGAGGTCGGCGCCGAAGCCGGACTCGGTCACGACGAAGTCCGCGCAGCGCACCGCGAACTGGTCCGCGACGATCGAGCTGTTGCCGTGCGCGATGTTGCCGAAGGGCCCCGCGTGGATGAAGGCCGGCGTGTTCTCGATCGTCTGCAGAAGGTTGGGCTTGAGGGCGTCCCGCAGGAGGACCGCCATCGCGCCCGCCGCCTTGAGGTCCTCGGCCGTGACCGGGACGCCGTCCTTCGTGGTGCCCACGATGATCCGGCCCAGGCGGACCCGCAGGTCGTCGTAGGAGGTCGAGAGCGCCAGGATCGCCATCACCTCGCTCGCGACCGCGATGTCGAACTGCGTGGCGCGCTCGGTCTTCCCGCCGACCGCCACGCGGATGCTGCGCAGCGCGCGGTCGTTCATGTCCATGCAGCGCGTCCAGGTGATCGACGCGGGGTCCAGGCCGCCCGGGTTCCCGTGGAAGAGATGGTTGTCGATGAGGGCGGCCAGGAGGTTGTGCGCGGAGGCCACGGCGTCGATGTCGCCGGTCAGCCGCAGGTTGATCTCGTCCATCGGCAGGACCTGGGAGCGGCCGCCGCCCGCGGCCCCGCCCTTCACGCCGAAGAAGGGCCCCAGCGAGGGCTGGCGGATCGCGCAGATCGCGCTCTTCCCGATCCGGTTGAGGCCCAGCGAGAGCCCGATGGTGTTGACGGTCTTCCCTTCGCCGAGCGGCGTCGGGGTCATGGCGGTCACGACGACGATCTTCGCGCGCGGCGGCCCGAGCGACGCCAGCGCGTCCAGCCGCACCTTGGCCTTGTGGGGGCCGTAGAGCTCGACGCAGTCCTCCGGGAGGCCGAGCTCGCGGGCGATCTCGAGGATGGGCCGCATCCGCGCGCTGCGCGCGATGGCGACGTCGGTCTCCAGCGGCATAGAAACGGAAATTATAAGGCCGCCGCTATTTGGCGTCGAGCCTCTTCTGCCAGAACTCGAGGGCGCGGTCCGTGTCCATCACGGTCAGCGCGGCCTTGAGGGGCACGATGCGCGCCTCCGGGCCGAAGGACCATTCGATGGCCCGGCGATGGGACAGGGTCGTCCCCACGGGGATCCGCCGCAGCAGCTTCCGGTCCGGCTGGGTGTCGGCGAAATCCACCTGTTTCATGAGGTCCAGCACCGACTCGGCGCGTTTCTCGATCTTGACCGGGGCGCTCAGCATCAGGGGCATCGTCGGGGTGGAGCCCGTGGCCAGGGCGTCGAACACCTCGTCCGCGAAGGTCTGGTACTCCGGCTCGTCGCGGTGGAGGAGGTACTCGCGCAGGAGCGCCGCCGTTTCCTCCCGGCTCTTCCGGCCCTGGCGCACCAGCGCGAAGCCGGCGGCGAGGCGGGTCGGCCCCGGCGCCGCCCCGTCGGCGGCCTTCAGCTCCTTGTCCTCGCCGGACAAACGCCCCAGCGCGAACGCGGCCTGGATGCGCACCAGCTCGTCGTCGTTCATCAGCGCGGCGGCGATCTTCTCCCGGTACTGCTTGCCGCCGAGGCGGCCGATCGCCCAGACGACGTCGCGGTCGAGGACCGGCCCGTCGCCGAGCTTCTCCACGATGGCCGGCAGCGCGTCCGCCGCGCCCGCCCCGACGAGGAAGCGCAACGCGGTCCATCGGACGAAGGAGTCCTCGTCCCGGAGCAGCGCCACGACCGACTGGACCTCCTTCGGGCCCGCGAGCACGCTGGCCTCCTCGGCCGCCGCCGCGCAGACGTCGCGGTCCTCGTCCTTGAGCAATGCCAGCATCGCCGCGGCGTGCCGGCGCGAGCCGAGCGCCGCGAGCGCCTGCAGCGCGGAGATCCGCACGAAGCTGTCCGGGTCCTTCAGCATCTCCGCGATCCGGTCGGCCTCGCCGTCGGCGTCGATGTCGCCGAGCGCGCGGACCGCCCTCCAGCGGATGCCGGGGTCCGGCGTCTCCAGGAAGGGAAGGATGCGCGGGGCCTGCTCGCGGACGCCGAGGCGTCCCAGGGCCTCGAGGCCGGGCGCGAGGCCGCCGTCCTCCTCGAGGGCCTCGGCGATCCGGCCGGCGTACTGCTTGGCGCCGAGGCGTCCCAGGGCGCGGACGGCTTCCCAGCGGACCAGGGTCATCTCGTCGTTCAGACGCTCCGCGATCTTGGCCGCCTGGTCGCGCGCCCCCATGCCCGCCAGGGCCTCGATGGCGGCCTGACGGTGGGCCGGCTCGGGCGCGTCCAGGAAGCGCAGCACGCGCGGCGCGGACTCGCGGGCCCCGATCCGTCCGAGGACCTGCACGACCGCCACCGCGACCGTGGGCTCCGGGTCCTTCAGGAACGGCTCGAGGAGCGGCGCGTGCTCGCGGCCGCTGAGGCGGAGGAGCGCGTGGAGCACGTTGGGCCGCAGGGCGCCGCCCGCATCCTTGAGGAGCGGCACGAGGTCGGCGACGCGGTCGCGCGCGTGCATCTGGATGAGGGCGTAGGCGGCCTGCCAGGCGACGCGGCCGTCGGGGTCCTGGAGGGCCGGGATGACGGCCCCCGCGTAGCGGGCGAGGTCGCGGCGGCCGAGCTCCTCGAGGGCATGGGCGCGCGGCGCGGGGTCGCGGCCGGAGAGCAGCGGGACGAGGAGCCCGTACCAGGCGTCGATCTTCTCGTGCGCGACGAGGTCGATGAGGTCGTCGGGGCGGGTCCAGGCGTCGGGAACGGGCGCGTCGGCGAAGCGGGCCAGGGAGGCGGCGTCGACGTCGGGGCGGAGGGCGGCGGCGTCGCGAAGGGCCTTGAGCCGCTCCTCCTCGGGGCCGCGGCGCCAGCGCTCGAGGAGGGGGGCGAGGCGGTCCTGCGGCGTCGCCTGCGCGAGCAGCAGAAGCAGAAGGGTCGTGGCCATGAGTCCCGCTCCAGAATTCCCTGCCAGAGATGGTACGCTCGCCAGACCGGCTACTTCTCGCCGACGACGATCATGGTCGAGTGGGGATAGTCGGTCGGGCGGAACCCCTTGGGAGTCTTGACCTCCATCTTCACGTCCTTTTCCCAGTGGGTGACGCGGAGCCAGGGGATGGTGTAGCTCTCCTTGTGGACGACCTTGAGGCCGAGCTTGCGTAACTCGTCCGCCCAGGACGCGAGGGTGAAGACGCCGAACTGTTCCTTCACCTCGTACTTCCAGTTCACGTCATAGATGTACTTCGTGAGGAACTCCATGGCGTCGCGGCGGGCGACCTGGACGCGGTTGTTGTCGACGAGGCGCCAGACGATCTCGCTGGATCCGAAGTCCAGGGAGAAGCGGGCGAACTTGTCCCAGGCGCTTTCGTTGAGGAACGTGAGGTAGACGACGTCCTGCTCGGCGGGCTTGACGCCGTCGCGGACGATGAGGCGGCCGCCGGGCTTCAGCGCCTCGACGCAGTAGCGGAGCGCCCGGCGGACGGCGGAGTAGTCGTAGCCCTTGTAGCTGAAGACCTCGTGCAGGATCGAGCAGAGGACGATCGTGTCGAGCGACGCCTCGGCGAAGATGCGGAACGTGATGTCGTGGAGCATGAACTCCCCGTCGGGGAAGCGCTTCGTGCAGCGGTCGATCATCTCCTGGGAGAGGTCGACGCCGACGAACTGGCTCTTGCGGTACTTGCGGCGGAGGAGCTCCAGGACGGTGCCGGTGCCGCAGCCGAGGTCCGCGATGGCGCCGGGACGGACGAAGCGGAGAAGCTTCGCCTTGTCGGTGGCGCTGGCCTCCATCCCCGCGGCGTAGACCTCGTAGCCCCGTCGTCCCCGGGCCGGCAGATGCATGGACCAATTCTATCCCACCGGACGGCCGCCGGAGAAAGTGCTGGACGTCGCGACTCTGATATGTAGTATATTACGTACTACATATGGGAGTTTCTCCATGAGAAGCGGCGCCGCCTACCTGCGCGGCCTGGACGACGGCCGCAGCGTCTACGTCGACGCGGAACGCGTCCGACGCGTGGCCGAGCACCCCGCGTTCCGCGGCATCACCCGCACGGTCGCCTCGCTCTACGACGCGGCCCTCGATCCCGAGCGCCGCATGAGCTTCCCCTGCCCCGAGATCCGCGGCCCCGCCAACAAGATCTTCATGATCCCCCGCCGCCGCGAGGACCTCCAGGAACGGCGCCGGGCCGCCGAGACCTGGGCCCGCCTGAGCAACGGACTCGTCGGGCGCGGGCCCGAGCACGTCGCCGGCTTCCTCGCGGGCTTCGCGGGCGCCCCCGGGGTCTTCGCGAAGGCGGGACCGCGCGTCGCCGAGAACGCCGCCCGCTTCCACCGCAAGGCGGCCGCCGAGGACCTCTACTGCTCCTACGTCATCGTCCCCCCGCAGGTCGACCGCTCGAAGACCGCGCAGGGCCAGGAGGAGCGCTTCCTCCAGGCCGGCGTCGCGGCCGAGCGCGACGGCGGCATCGTCATCCGCGGCGCCCAGATGCTGGGCACCGGCGCCGCGGTCTCCGACGTCCTCCTCGTCAGCTGCATCGTCCCCCTCAAGCCCGGCGACGAGGACTACGCCAACACGTTCGTCGTCCCGCTGGGCACGCCCGGCCTCAAGCTCTACTGCCGGACGCCGTACGCGACCGGCAAGCCGAGCGCCTACGACTACCCGCTCTCCACCCGCTTCGACGAAAGCGACGCGCTCGTGGTCTTCGACGACGTCTTCGTGCCCTGGGAGAACGTCTTCGCCTACCGCGACGTCGAGCTCCTCCGCGCCCAGTTCTTCGACAGCGCCGCCCACGTCCTCGGGAACACTCAGGCCCAGGTGCGGCTCGGCGTGAAAATGAAGTTCATCCTCGGCGTCGCGCGCAAGATCGCCGCCGCCACGCGCGTCGACACCTTCCCGGGCGTCCAGGAGAAGCTGGGCGAGCTCGCGTCGCTCGCCGCGGTCGTCGAGGGGATGGTCCTGGCGGCCGAGGCGTCGTCGGGCGTCGACCGCCACGGCGTCGCGCGGCCCGACCCGCGCTTCCTCTACGGCGCGATGGGCCTGCAGGCGGAGCTCTATCCGCGGGCGCTCCAGATCCTGCGCGAGCTCTGCGGCGGCGGGGTCCTGCAGGTGCCCTCCTCCTATCGCGAGCTGCTCTCGGCCGAGACCGCGCCCGACCTCCGGCGCTACGTCCGCTCCCCCGGCGTGGCCGCCGAGGAGCGCATCAAGCTCTTCCGCCTGGCCTGGGACCTCGTCGGCTCGGAGTTCGCGGGCCGCCACCTGCAGTACGAGATGTTCTACGCGGGCGCGCCGCACGTCGCCAAGGGCTACGCCCACCGGCACGGCGGCGGCGAGGAGGCGATGGCCTGCGTGGACGCGTTCCTGTCCACCTACAGCTTGCCCCGGGAGGAAACCTAGATGGCCAAGCCCGAGCTGGAGTTCAGCGACCTGGCCCGCAACGCCTGGGCCCCCGTCCCGAACGGCGTCCCCGGTCTCAGCGAGAAGATCCTGTCGGCGGACCTCGTGTCCCGCGTGGCGACCCGGCTCCTCCGCTGGGAGCCCGGCACCGACACGACGCCCGCCGGCACCCAGGAGCACGAGTTCTGGGAGGAGGTCTACATCCTCGAGGGGTCCATCCGCGACCTGCGCCTCGAGCGGACCTTCACGAAGGGGATGTACGCGTGCCGGCCGCCGCAGATGCCGCACGGCCCCTGGGTCTCGCCCGACGGGTGCCTCACCTTCGAGGTCCGCTACTTCACGTGGCCGACGAGCCAGCGATGAGCCCGCGCAGCGCGCGCCTGGACCTGAAGAGACCCGGGGCCGACGCCCCCGCGCTCATCCGCGAGCTCGTCCTGGCCGGATGGACCGGCCGCGACGCCGACGCCGTCGAACGCCACGTCGCGGAGCTGGAAAAGCTCGGCGTGGCCCGGCCCCCGACCGTGCCCTGCTACTACCGGGTCTCGGCGAGCCTCCTGACGACGGCCGACGAGGTCGACGTCGTCGGGGCGCACACGAGCGGCGAGGCCGAGGCCGTGCTCTTCAGCCTCTCCGACGGCCTCTGGGTGGGCGTCGGATCCGATCACACGGACCGGCGTTCGGAGGCCTTCGACGTCGCCGTCTCCAAGCAGGCCTGCGCCAAGCCCGTCGGCACGGCCGTATGGCGCTACGCCGAGGTCGCCGACCACTGGGACCGCCTCGTGCTGCGATCCTACGCGTGGGACGGGTCGCGGCGCCGCCTGTACCAGGAAGGGACCCTCGCGGCGATCCGGCCGCCGGAGGACCTGATCGCGCGCTACCTCGGGCGGCCGGGAGAGCTGCCGCCCGGGACGGCCATGTTCTGCGGGACCCTGGCGGCCGTCGCGCCCCTGGCCTCCTCGGACGGCTTCGCGGTAGAGCTCGTCGACCCCGTCCGCGACCGGCGCCTCGGCCACTCCTACTCCGTGCACCCTCTGCCCGCCCTCAAAATTCCCGGTTGCATGTAATCTTCGGCGGCCCTCCTATAATAAGTAGGGTGAGGAAGGCTGCCATGAAAACGGGAATTCCGACCGCGCTCCTGGCTCTCATTCTGGCCGCCCCGCTCGGGGCGCAGGACGCCCCCGATCCTACCCTGCAGGCCAAGATCGACGACGCCATCAATCGCGGCGTCGCCTACCTGAAGACCGCGGAATCCGTCGTGGCCTGGGAGGCGATGGGCAATTCCGACGAGCTGATCCTCTGGACGCTCGTCCATGCCGACGTCTCGTCCAAGGACGAAACCTACCGGGGGATGCTGGAGCGGATGCTGGCGGCGCCGCTGCAGCGCACCTACAAGGTCGCGCTTCAGGCCATGATCCTGGAGGAGATCGACCGGGTGAAGCACCAGGAGCGGATCTGGCAGTGCGCCCAGTTCCTGATGGACAACCAGTGCGCGAACGGACAGTGGTCCTACGGCGAACCTACCCAGGCGATCAACTCCATGCCGACCCCGGTGAAGATCCGGGAAGTCGCCACCGGGCCCATCGGCGTTCGCGACTTCCGTGTTCTCGCGAAAAAGGAGAAGCCCAAGGTCGTGCGCAAGATCCCGGTGAAGCCCACGAAGAGCGGCCCCGCCACGGGGGACAACTCGAACTCCCAGTACGCCTCGCTGGGTCTTCGGGCCTGCCACGAAGCAGGCATCCTCTTCCCGAAGGAATCCCTCGCCCTGGCCAAGAAGTGGTGGACGGACTGCCAGCACAGCGGCGACAAGGAGAAGAAGGTCGCCACCGGGAAGTTCACGGGCGAGCCCCGCGGCTGGTGCTACGACGTGAGGGACGGCCACCCCGCCTACGGCTCGATGAGCGCCGGCGCGGTCGGCAGCGTCGCGCTCCTCGACTACATGCTGGACATCGACTGGAAGAAGGATCCGGTCGTCGCCTCCGGGATGAGCTGGCTGTCGGCGCACTTCACGGTGACGGAGAACTTCGGTCCGCCGCAGGAGCGCCCGGCCGGGACGGCCGAGTTCCTCTACTACTATCTCTATGCGCTCGAACGGGCGGGCATCCTGGTGGGCACGGAGACCATCGGCGGCCACCGCTGGTACATCGAAGGAGCGAAGTTCCTGGTGGAGGACCAGAAACCGAGCGGAGCCTGGGAGCACGCCGGGGACTGGAACAAGCCCGCCTGGAACACCTGCTTCGCGATCCTCTTCCTCAAGCGGGCCACCCGGCCGCTCGTCGCCAGCACCGACCGCTGATCCGCGGGGGTAGACTAGAGTCGTGCGTCTGCCCGCGTGGACCCGACTCTCGAACCGCGGATTGGACCTCGGCACCTTCGGGCTGGGATCCTATTACGCGTTCTTCGCTCCCAAGGCCGGAACCAACCCGCTCGACTACGTCTTCCGGAGCCGCTGGGTCGGCGCCGTCATGCTCGCCGCCTGGGCCGCGCAGGGACTGGGCGGCTGGCTGAAGCGGCTCCCCCTGCAGCAGCGCCTGGCGGTGCGGGCCGCCGAGCCGGGCACCGTTTCCCCCCTCGAGGCAGCGGAAGGCCAGATCCTGATCTTCACCGGCTGGCACGCGCTCCTCTCCCCGATCCTGTTCTTCGCGGCCGTGACCAACCTGTTCCCGGAGCTCCGCGGGCTCGACCATTGGTCGGTGCCGGTCCTTTGCGTCGGCGGCGTCGTGCTGAGTTTGATCCCCACGGTCTTCGTCCGCCTGGCGCTCTCGCCGGCGAAAGAGGAGACGCCGTCCTGGAGGAGCGGCCGCGGCGCGGAGTTCGCGGCGGACCAGATCCTGTTCTTCTCGTACCTGGTCCTATCCCTGACCATCTTCGGGAACCCGGCCCTGTTCCAGGGGACCAAGCCCTTCAATCCCCACGGCATCCTGGAATGGATGGTCGCCCTCTTCCTGCTCGCCCCGCTGCTCTGGCTGGCGCTGACGTGGTTCTTCGTGCCCTTCCGGATGCTCCTGCTGATCGAGGAGCTCGGCACCTGGAAGAGCCGGCTCTCGGTCCTGCTGGGAATGGCGCCGCTGATCGCGAAGTACATCGTCGGCTGACGCGTCCGGCGGCCCCGGGCGTATATCGGTGAGGAGCGGGTCGGCTGTCTTTTCGGGAACACGGCCCATGAACGTCGCGCGCGCCTTCCTCGTCCTCGCCCTCGCCGCGGGGGCGGGCATCGCCCAGGAGCCGGCCAAGCAGGCGCCGGAAGCCTTCACCTTCCTTTTCTGGACGGACCAGGAGCTCGACCCGGGCAAGGAGGCGAAGCTCGCCCCGACCGTCGAGGCCATGAACGGCATCGCGGGGAAGCCGTATCCCGAGGCGCTCGGCGGGACCATCGACGCGCCGGACTTCGTCGCCAGCGCCGGCGACAACACCGGCTGGCCCAGTGCGGGCGCGGTCGAGTCCTGGGACAAGGTCGTCCGCGACCTCAAGTTTCCGAGCCGCCCGGTGGCCGGAAACCACGATTCGGGGGGCGTGCAGCCCCGCGAGACTTTCTACGACTGGATGCGGAAGGACCCCTTCATCAAGGCGCACGCAAGCGACAACGGGCTCCCCGCCTGGACGCCGCCGCAGGCCGAGACGGGCATCATCCCGGGCATTCAATACTCGTTCCGGCACAAGGGCGTGGTCTTCCTGATGCCGTCGCCAACCTACGACAACTCCGGCAAGTCCCCGCCCGGCTCCTCGCCGATCATGAAACCCGACCTCGAGTGGCTGAAGAAGGAGCTCGCGAAGTACGACCGCCGCGAGCCCAAGATCGTGGTCAACCACTTCAACGCCGGGTCGATCATGAACCGGGCCGAGATCGACGCGCTCTACAAGGAGAACAACGTCCTGCTGCACCTCTGCGGCCACTGGGAGCGCGTGGAGCACTGGAAGGTCGGCGAGACCGACTGGGTCATGGACGCCGGCCACCGCGAGAAGGAGGGGACCTTCTCGGTCGTCCGGGTCGGCCGGGACTCCCTCAGCGTGGCCCACTGGATGACCTTCGCGAAGAAGTGGCACGAGACGACGGTCCAGCGCAAGCTCCCCGCCCGCTGGTAGCCGGTTCCGGCTCCCGTAACCTCCGTTCCCAGTCGGCGTAAATAGACGGGAATGTGATGGGAGCAGCCATGAAGTATGTCGCGACCGCCCTCCTGGCCGTCGGCCTCTCGAGCGCCGCCCTGGCCGACGAGGTGTTCCTGACCAACGGCCGCAGCCTGGTCGGCATCGTGCACAACGAACCCAACCGCGTCCTCGTCGAGACGCGCCTCGGAGACATCGGCATCCCGCACGCGGAGGTGAAGGAGGTCGTGCCCGGCAAGACCCCCATCCACGAGTACCACGAGCGGCTGGCCGCCCTTGGGGAGAAGCCGTCGGCCGCCGACACCTTCAATCTGGCGATGTGGGCGCAGGATCAGGGCCTGGTGCGCTACGTGAACCCCCTCCTGCAGCGCACGATCGAGCTGGACTCCAACCACGCGGAGGCCCGGAAGCTGCTCGACTACGTCCGCTATGAAGGCCGCTGGATCCGCTCCCGCGAACGGAGCGCCGTCATGCAGGTCCAGGAGCAGTATCAGGCGGCGCGGAAGCCGAAGCCGGCGTCGGTCCCGATCCGGCGCACCACGGCGCAGGTCGAGCGGACGCCCTACTGGCTGGGCATGCCGCCCTACCCGCCGCCCCGCGGCAGCACCCGCTACGACACCGGGTACATCCCGTACTTCCCGCGCTTCTTCGGGCCCAGCGGCGGCATGAGCGGGACCACGGGCGCCGTCGGCTCCGGAGGCTTCCGGTACTGAGGGCTACTTGAAGATCTCCGCCAGGAAGCTGCGGTACGCTTCCCAGGAGCGGAGGTCGGCCTTCTCGTTGTAGGCGGAGCCCGTGGAGTTGTCGTTGCCCGCGTGCTTCAGCGTGAAGCTGTGCACGGCGCCCCCGTAGGCGACGAGCTGCCAGTCCACGCCGCCCTTGCGCATCTCCTCCTCGAACGCCGCCACCTGCGGCGCCGGGACGAACGGGTCGTCGGCCCCGTGGAACGCGACGACCTTTCCCTTGATCTTCTTCGCGTCCTCCGGCGTGGGCGTCGACAGGTCGCCGTGGAAGCTGACCGCGCCCACGATCTCGGCGCCGCTCCGGGCCACCTCGAGGGCGGTCGTTCCGCCGAAGCAGTAGCCCATCACGGCCAGCTTCTTCACGTCGCAATGCTCGCTCTTGCGCAGCACCTCGAGGCCCGCCAGCGCCCGGGCGCGCAGCAGCGCGCGGTCGCTCTTGTAGCCCCCGGCCGTCTTCCCGGCCTCCTTGGGGTCCTTGGGCTTCACGCCCTTCCCGTAGATGTCCAGCGCGAACGCGACGTAGCCCAGCTTCGCGGTCTCGTCGGCCCGGCGCCGCTCGTAGTCGCTGTGCCCCATCCACTGGTGGCAGACCAGGACGCCGGGGAGTTTGCCCTTCGCGTCCTTGGGGTAGACGAGGTATCCCTCGAGGGTGACGTCTCCCTGCTTGTACTCGACGACCTCGCTGTGAAGCTCGTCGGCCCGCAGCGCGTCGACCGTTCCCGGAAGGAGCAGAAGGCCCAGGATGGCGATCGTTTTCATCGATTCCTCCGTTCGAAGGACGGATGCTATCCGAACGCCTTCGCGCTTAGAACGGAAATCCGACGCTGAGGTGGAACTCCACCGGGTACTCGCCCTGCTTCACGTGCGGGTTCCAGCCCAGGTCGGCAACGATGGCGCCGGCCGGCGTGATGAAGCGCAGGCCGCCGCCCACCGAGTAGCGCAGCTCGCTCAGGTTGACGCGGGTCCGGTCGAACCAGACGCCGCCCTGGTCGCTGAAGAACGCGCCCTGCAGGTTCCCGTAGATCGGGAAGCGGACCTCGGACTGCCACGACAGCGACACCTCGCCGCCCGTCGGGTTGCCGTTGACCTTCGGGCCGATGCCCTGGAATTTGAAGCCGCGGACGCTGTTGGTGCCGCCGGCGAACTCGCGCAGCGCGATCGGGATCTCCTCGGTGCCCCCGATGGGGCCGATGACGCCGCCGTAGAACGAGGTCGCGAACACGATGCCCTCCGGGAACGGGAGGAAGAAGGCAAAGCGGCCGCTCGCCTTCCAGAACTCGACGTTGGACAGCCACTTGCTCGGGGCGTAGGAGACTTCCGACGTGACCAGGATCCCTTGGGTGGGGACGATGGGGTTGTCCCTCAGATCGAGGATCGGGGTGAGGCTAAGGGCGGTGTAGTCGAAGTCCAGGACATCGCCGGCCGGAACGCCCGGGTCGACGTTCGACGTGTTGATCCTCGCGTGGCGGATGCCGACCGTGGCGTTCAGCACCGTCGAGATCGGGTACGTGTAGGAGAGGACGCCGCCGCGCGAGCGGGCGTCGTAGCTCGGGTACTCCCGGGCTTCGTAGTAACCGTTGATGCCCATCCGCAGCTCGCTGCCGAAGAGGTAGGGCACGCCCAGGTCCGCGTCCCCGCGGTAGCCCACCTTGCTGAAGGTGCCGCCCACGCGGATCGTCTCGGCGCCGCCCCAGATGTTCACGCCGGTCAGGTCGGAGCCGAGCCGCAGGCCTTCGAAGGACCCGTAGCCGCCGCGCAACGACGCTTCGCCGCTCTCGCGCTCTTCGAGCTCGATCTCGAGCGGCACGCTCCCGGTCTCCTCCTGGAAGGGTCCGGGCGAGACGCGGACGCGCTTGTAGACGTTCGTCGCCACCAGGCGCTCCTCCGCGCGGCGCAGGTCGGAGACGTGGTACTCCTGCTTGGGCGCGATGTCCACGCGGTTCTCGATGAAGCTCGTGCGCGACCACACGGCGCCTTTCACGACGTGCTCCCCGATCCGCACCGAGGGGCCCGGGCGGACGTCCGCCTCGAAGATGACCGTCCCGGTGTCGCGGTCGACCTGCGGCTTGAGCCGGGCGGTGGCAAACGGGTGGCCGTGGTCCCGGTAGTAGTCCACGATGGTCGCCTCGAGGGCCTCGTTGGTGCCCGGCGCGTACGGCCGCCCGAGGTATCCGGCGGTCTGCGCCTCGAGTCCCTTCTCGGCCGGGATGCCCCGCGTCTCCGCCACGACGTAGGGCTTCCCCTCGTCGATCGTGAACCATACGTTGACGCGGCCGTTCTTCTCCGGCTCGGGCGAAACCCGGCGGGTGACGACCGCGTCGACATAGCCCCGGTCGCGATACGCCGCGATCATGCCCTCCTCGATCTGGAGGAGGAGGCGGAGCGAGTACGGCGGCGCCTCCCCCAGGAAGCGCCCGGGGACCAGCTGCTTGAGCTCCTCGGTGTCGAAGACGGTCGCGCCGTCGAAGTGGACCTGGCCCAGCCGGATCCGCGGCCCCTCCTCGATCTCGAAGACGATCGCGCCGCGGTCGGTCTTCCAGCGGACCAGCACGCGGTCGAAGCCCTGCAGCCGGTACTCGTACTCGATGCGATACGACGCGTCGTCCAGGGCGGGGCTGCGCGGGTCGGCCTCGTAGCGCCGCAGGTCGTTGACGATCAGCTCGCGGAGCTCGGACTCCTTGATGGTCTCGGCGCCGCGGAACTTCACCTTGTCCTCGGACGCCACGTCCTGGCGGTCGCCCGACGAGCACGAGGCGAGGACGAGGAGCAAGGCGGAGGCGACGCTCGATCTCATCGGATCAGAACCGGATCCTGAGTTTGAGGTCGCCGCCCACGTCGCCTTCCCGGTTGGTCTCGGCGATGATCGAGAAGTAGTCGTTGAGGACGTACTCGGTGCGCAGCGCGGTGCTGCGCGCGGTGCCCTGCGGCGGAAGCTCCCAGGGCTTGCGCTTCGTCGCATCGTAGGGCGCCACCACCTGCGGCCGGAAGCGTTCGAGGATCCCTTCCTTCCGGTCGGCGCTGGGCCAGTCGTCCTGGGCCTGCGAGTAGATGTAGACCGCCAGGGTCGCGACGCCGGTCTCGCTCGAGAAGGAGCCCGTCCCGAGGCCGAAGGCCAGCTTCCCCAGCAGGTCCTTCTGCGGCTGCGGCGGGTCCGACTTCAACGTCAGGGCGGGGTTGTCGAGCGGCCCCTCGACCCGGACCTGGATCATGCCCTCGCCGACGCCGACGTGGCCCTCGAAGCGGATCGTCGGGACGCGGCCCAGCTCCTCGGGCAGCACCGCCTCGCCGAAGTCGACGCGCAGGAAGTTGCCCGGCGCGAGCTTCACCTCGCCGTGGCGCTGCACCGTGCGGACGACGCCGCTGATCGCCGGCTCGGCCGCGGTCCCGCTCAGCTGGCCCTCCGCCTGGAGGAGCACGCCCGCGACGCTGTTCTCGATGCGGAACTCGCCGGTCGTCACGACGTGCAGGTCGAGCTCCAGGCCCTCCAGACCTTCGATGCCGGGGATGAGGAAGCCGCCCGACTCGCCGGGGATCAGGCGGAGCCGGGGGGCCGCGACCTGGCGGGTCGCGACCCGCGTGCCGCCCGGCGTGACGGCAGCGAACTCGCGGTGATAGATCGCGAGGGGGATCTCGACGCGGCCCGAGAGCCGCACGTAGTCCCCCTGGGTCCAGGTGAGCGTCACGTCGGGCTTCACGCGCATCCGCGCCAGCGGATCGGCGATCGCCAGCGCGTCGCGGCCGGTGATCCAGAGGAAGAAGGGCGTGCCGGGGCGGAACGCGTCCCAGCGGCCCGACGCCCAGAAGGGCCCCTTCCCCAGCAGGCCGTCCACCATGTCGAAGGCGATGCCGTCGGCGTCGAGCCGGGCCACGACCCGGATGTCCTGCGCTTCCGGCAGCGGCGCCGGCGGCTTCCACAGCGGCGTGGAGAATTCCGCCCGGCCCGTCAGGGCGGGCTTCGACAGCGGCCCGCGGAGCGCCACTTCGACCGCGAGGCCGCCGTGGGGGATCCAGATGCGCGCCTGCGGCGTCATCTTATCCAGGAAGGGCGACAGGTCGTCGGTCAGAAGCACCAGGCTCAGGTCGAGGGGCGCCTCGCTGCCGGGCAGCGGCACGGTCCCGTCGATCGTGAGGGCGCCGTACGCCGTCTTCTGCTCCACGCTCCAGAAGCGCAGCGTCTTCTTCGCCGACTTCAGAGGGATGACGAGGTTGAGGGGGGGCAGGCCCGCGGTCGAAACCTTCGTCAGCGTGATGGTGCCGCTCACCTGCGGGTCCTCCGCGCTGCCGGTCACGTGGGCGGTGGCGCCGAGCGAGCCTTCGAGCTCCACCCCCGGCAGGAAGTGGCGGACCAGAGGTCGCTTGAGGTCCCCGGCGCGGAGATTCGCGCTCAGGTCGATCTCCTTCCCCCAGCGGCCCTCCACGCGGAAGTGGTCGCCGTCCTCCTTGCCCCAACGGAGGTCGACGTCGGCGTCCTTGGTCGCGGCGTTGATCGTGACCCGTGCGAAGAGCGAGTCGATGGGCGCGCCGTGCACGGAGGTGTCCTGCATTCGGAAGAGGACCCGGGTCTCCTTCCGGTCCCAGGTCGCGGAGCCCGAGACGCGCGCGGCGAGCGGCGGCTCCGTGCAGGTCAGCTTCAGGTTCTCCAGCGACGCCTTCCCGTTCGTCAGCGAGAACGCGAACGCATCGAACGTCACCTTCCGGGTGCGGAGCGTGAGGGCGCCGGGGGCGACGACCACGATCCAGTCGTCGTCCTTCTTCCGGACCGTCGCCGACAGGACCATCGAGCTGCCTTCCTTGCCGGTGATGTCGACGCGGAGGGCCGTGTCTTCCTTCTGATGGTTCAACGTCCCCTCGAGGCGGAGCGGATTGAACTCCTCGGGGAGCTGGAGGCCGAAGCCGCGGTCGAGCCAGGTCATCGGCCCTTCGAGGCTCAGGCGCCCCTCGAAATCCCCCGTCGCCTTGTGGAAACGCCCTTCCAGCTCGCCGCGGTCGCGGTCCGACGAGAACTTCACGGAGAGGGTCTCGCCCTCGAGCTTGCCGGAGGCCGTCATCGACGCGGCGAACGAGCTGTTCGCGAGAACGACCTCGCGCGCGACGATACGGTCCGGGCTGAGCGAGCCCTGGAAGCGCAGCGCCTCCCATCCGTGTCCGTGGTACTCCCCCGCGCCGATCGAGACGGTACCGTCGTAGGAGACGGCGCCCTCCCGGAACCGCAGGGCCCCTTCCGCGCGCAGCGCCTTGGCCTTGAGGGGCAGCGGCTCCTTCAGGAGCGCCAGGTAGGGCGCCGCTTCGTCGGCGGAGACGTCGATCCGCGCGTCGATCTCCGGCTTGCCGCTCCAGCCGAAGTCGCCCTCGGCGCGGACCTGGTCCCGGCCGCTGCGGCCGCTCGCCTTGAAGGAAACCTTCGCGAGCGACCCGGCGCCCAGCGCGACGTCCGCCTCGTCGATCACGATGGCGCGGAAGCGGGCGTCCTTCGTTCGGACGCGGCCCTCGCGGAGCGTCCAGGCCTCAGCGGGCCCGCCCATCGGGCCTTCGGCGTGGGCCGTGACCGCCAGGTCGCCCTTGAACTCCTCGTCGAGGGCAACGACGGCGTCGACGTCGGCCTCGACGCGGCCCGTGACGAAATCCGCGCGCGTGCGGGCGCGCCCTTCCTTCACCTGGAGCTCGCCGTCGACGCGATCGAGGCGGCCCTTCGAGAACGACGCGGTCCCGACCCAGGTGAGCGGATGGCCGTCGAGCTCGGTGCTGATGCGGAGCGGGCACTGCTCGCCGGGTCCCAGCTCGAGCTTGGCCATGCGGACCTTCCCTTCGCTCGCATGGCCCTCGAAGGTGAGGGCGCCGTCGGGCAGGAGCGTGGCCGCGCCTTCGATGGTCCCGAGGCCGGCCGTCTTGAGCGACACCGTCCAGCGGCCCTGCTCCAGCGTCCCGCGGTCGAGCTTCACGCTGCGGCCGTCCGGCAGCACGGCCTCGACGCGCGTGGCCGAGACGGCGCCCGGGAAGCGCAGCGAGCGCAGGACCGAGACGACATCGCGCACGGTTTCGTGCAGGGGCGGGGCGGGGCCGTCCTTGGGGGCGAGGACGAAGCGGGCGCCGTCGACGCTGATGCGGGGTTCCCCCGATCCCAGGAACCCGTACTCCACGTCGATGCGCTCGACCTCGGCGGAGCGGAACGGGGCGCCCGGGCGGGGCTTGAGGACCGCGCGGCGGCCGTGGATCGACCAGAGCAGGCTGCCCCCGAGGTCGCCCACCTCGAGGTCGGCCTGGAGCTCCTTCCCGGCGAGCTCGCTCATCTTGGAGCGGAGGATCCCGCCGAAGAGGGGCCAGCGGAGAAGGTAGAGCGCCGCCAGCGCGGCGACCAGGATGCCGCCGCTCCAGAGGAGGATGCGGGCGCCCTTTCGAAGTTTCATGCGGACGGACCCAGCCATTCTAGTGGACGGCAGCGCGGACGCCAAGGAGCTCCTCGGGGGATATACTTCGGAGGTGCGCTACGTCGATTGCGCCTGCGGCTTGAGCTACGACGCGCAGGCGAACCCCGGGGCCTGTCCCCGATGCGGCAAGTCCGCCGGCGGCGCAGCCCCCGCGGCGCCCGACGCGAAAGTCCGCTTCCCCTGCCCCGTCTGCGGCCTGCGCCTGACGGCGCCGGCGGCGGCGGCCGGCAAGACCCTGGACTGCCTGGCCTGCGGCAAGCCGGCGATCATCCCGCCCGCGAGCGCGCCCGAGACCGTCCGCTCCCTCGCAACGGCGCGGCGGCCGACGCCGGCCCGGAAGCCGACGGGACGGCCGGACGGCTGGAGGAGCACCGCCCGCTGGAGCCTGCTGGTAGCGCTGCTGCCGCTCGGGGTCTTCACCTTCGCCGCGGACGACACCCAGAGCCGCATCGAGGAGACCAAGAAGCAGTATCCGGAGCTCGCCAAGAAGATCGAGCAGGGGAAGGCGAAGGAGGTGCGGGAGGTCTTCGATCTGATCCCCAGCCACCGCATCGTCGGCGCGGCGCTGTCGCGCCACACGTCGGCCCACTGGATCCTCGCCCTCCTGTCGGCGCTGCTCTTCTGGGAGTTCATCCTGATCGTGCAACCGATGGGCAACTCCACGTCGAGGCAGCTCTGGGCCGTGGGGATCTTCACCGGGACCATCGGGATCTTCATGCTCCTGGTCGTGCAGGTGGCCGCCGTCGTCGCGTCGGCCCTGGAGGGCGGCGGCGCCCTGCTCCTCATCATCATTCCGCTGAAATTCGTGGGGTGGTCGTACGAAGCGGCCATGGACCCTGAGAACAGCTTCGTCGCCAGCATGCTGGGGTTCACCTTCGGGGTGGGGCTGATGGAGGAGTTCTTCAAGGCGCTGCCCCTCTACTGGCACTTCAAGCGCTCCGCGTCGCTCGACGTGCGCGGGGCGGTCGTCTGGGGCCTGGCGACGGGCATCGGCTTCGGCGTGAGCGAAGGGGTCTCGTACTGCGGCAGCTTCTACAACGGCGTCTCGGGCGGCGGGACCTACGTCGTGCGCTTCAGCTCCTGCGTGGCGCTGCATGCGGTGTGGAGCGCGACGGCGGCGATCCTGGTCTGGAAGCGGCAGGAGCTCCTGCAGGGGCTCGAGCGGTGGTATCAATGGATCCCGCCCGTCTTCGCCACGTTGTGGATCAGCATGATTCTCCATGGCTTCTACGACACCTGCCTGAAGAAGGATCAGGGGATCGCGGCGCTCGGGAGCGCGCTGCTGAGCTTCGCCGTGTTCTTCTGGACGTACGATCGCGCCTGCCGTGAGGAGAAGGCGCGCGCGGCGGCGGGCCTGGCCTGATCTGCCGGTTACGGGTTACCGGTTCCTGCCTAGTAGTCCTTCTTCTTCATGAGCTTTTCGATCTCCTCGATCTCGCGCGGCGCGCCGGCGGAGAGGCGGTCGAAGCCGTCCTTGGTGATGACGTAGGTGTCCTCGATGCGGATGCCGTAGCCGGCATCCTTGTCGTACCAGCCCGGCTCGATCGTGATCACCATGCCGGGAGCGAACTTCTCGCGGTACGAGCCCGAGTCGTGGACGGCCATGCCGACGTAGTGGCCCAGGCCGTGGCGCACCTGAAAGTCCTTGGAGTGGGCGTAGGACCAGTCGGTGAGGCCGCGGTCCTCGAAGACCTTGCGCGCCGCGCGCTCCAGGTCGCTGAAGGTCGCGCCGGGCTTGCAGACCGCCTCGGCCGCCTTCTGGGCGTCGAGCACGCAGAGGTAATGCTTGCGCTGCTGCTCGCTGAACTTCCCCGACGTCGGCAGCGTGCGCGTGATGTCCGTCACGTAGTTCTCGATGGCCGCGCCGATGTCCACGACCATCAGGGTGTCCTTCCCGATCTCCTTCTCGTTCTTCATGTAGTGGAGGATCGTGCCGTTCTTCCCCGCCGCGATGATGGGCGGGAAGCCGAGCTCGGGACAGCCCTCCTTCTTGAAGGTCGACACCACCAGCTCGTGGATCTCGCGCTCGTTCAGGCCGGGCCGGACCGTCTTCATGGCCGCCACGTGGGCCGCGTTGGTCGCATCCGCCGCCTTGCGCATGAGCCGCAGCTCCGCCTCCCCCTTGATCAGGCGCAGCTTCGTCAGCTCGGGGCCGAGCTTCGAGCCGACGAGCTCCGCGTTCCCCACCGCCGCGCTCAGCGACGCCAGGTTCTTCGCCCGGAGCTTGGTGTAGACGCGGGACTGCTTGGGCAGGTTTTCCCCGGCCCAGGCCTCGAACTGGTCGACCTTGAGGACGGTCTCGATGCCCGGGACCTTCCGGATCTCGCTGACGAAGACGGCGCTCTTCTTCCCCGCCAGGACGAGGATGCCGTCGGGATCGTGGAAGCCCGTCAGGTACTTGAAGTCGAAGACGGGCGTGTTGGCGTCGCTGCCCACCTCGGCCAGCGGGCCCGCGTCGATCGCGATGGCGCCGTCGGTGAGACGTTCGACGATCTCGGTCCGCCGGCGGGCGAACTCCGTCTCGGGGAGCCGCAGCGCTTCGGGAATGTCCTGGCAGAGGACCGCGAGGATCAGGGCCAGCATCGGTCGCAGCATGGAGCCTCCGAGAGGGGGTTCGTACTACTTATACGGGGCCGCGAGGCGGACATTATACGGCGGCGCGCGGTCCGGGGAGGGTCGATTCGACGGGGGATTGCCGTTTTCCGCGAACGGAGGGGGCCCTTTTACGTCTAACTGGGGTGTCCAGGGAGGGAAAGCGCGGGATTGTTTTCAAATTTTCTCTTCGTTATCCTCTCCTGTTGTATAGTTTTTGGACACATTAGGAATGGGTTTTGAGTAGGGGATTCCCCGATGCCTGACACGAGTATCCGCCGCGCCTGGACCGCCCTCTTCCTCGGCGCCGCCGTCCTGCTGGGCGGCCAGACGTCCGGGTCGACGCAGGACAAGCCCCAGGATCCGCCGACCAAGAAGAAGCCGTCGGACCCGAAGCAGGCCGAGCGCGAGAACAAGGCGCAGGCGCTCCTCGATGCCGCCACCGCGCTCGAGAAGGACAACAAGCTCGCCGAAGCCCAGGCCAAGCTGCGCGAACTGCGCTCGCGCTTCCGCGGCACCTGGGTCTACCTCGACCACATGATCGAGATCTCGGACAAGATCAACACGATCGGCCTGAAGCTCGCGGTCGCGGCGCTCCAGAAGACGGGCATGTACAAGCGGCCCCACCAGGACTCGTGGTACGCCTACGAGTTCCTGCCGCCCGACGGCTGGAAGGGCGTCCCGCCGATGGCCCAGTGGTTCAACGACTACGACAACAGTGAGGTCGAGTACAAGGGCCAGTGCATCCGCATCGCCCGCTACACGGCGCCCTACCTCGACAAGCTGCATATGCAGGTCTTCAAGGTCTACGCCGCGACCGACGTGAACCAGCTCGAGAACAAGGTCGTGAGCGAGCTCGAGGAGCGCTACAAGAAGCTGAAGGAAGAGTCGAAGTCCCAGCAGCAGGGCAAGATGTCCTACGTGCGGAAGACCTACACGACGGACGAAGGCGACCGCCTGGTCATCTACTTCTACGTCGGCGAGCGCCGCGCCCTGGCGCTGGTCGGGACCTGGCGCTCCGGCTCCGAGGAGAACGGCTTCATCCGGATCACGACCGTCATCAACGGCGTGAAGTCGACCAAGCAGAACACGAACCCGCCCGTCAGCCAGGAGGACTTCGGCCACGCGCTGAAGCTCTTCGACCAGGCGGCCAAGACGTTCTGGATCTACGACGGCGCGACGCGCCAGGGCATGACCGTCAAGCTGGACAAGGGCGCGCTCTGCAGCGACTGGAACATGCTGCGCTCCTCGAAGGGCAGCTACCTCATCGAGTACGCGACCTCGGCCGACTACGCCAAGAAGTGCGGCGAGGAGCTCGAGAACATCCTCATGCTCTACAAGCAGGTGATCCCGTCCGCCAAGGGCATCCCGCAGTGCCGCGTGAAGGTCTTCGACCGCGAAGAGGACTTCATGCAGTACGGCTTCGCGTCGCCCGGCGTGGCGGCGTACTGGAGCCCCGGCCAGGAAGAGGTCGTCGCCTACAAGTTCGAGGGCGACAAGGTGACGCTCGACTCCAAGGAGGAGTTCACGATCGCCGAGGAGAAGCCCGCGGAGGAGGTCACCTTCAAGATCCTCTACCACGAGGCCTTCCACCAGTACATGTTCTACATGATGGGCCGCGGCCGCCGGATCTACGTGCCGTCGTGGCTCAACGAGGGCATGGGCGATTACTTCTTCGGCGGCGACTGGGGCAAGGGTCGCAGCAAGTTCACGATCGGGATCAACGACTGGCGCATCAAGACGATCCACGATGCCGTGAAGAAGAACGAGCACGTCGCGCTCGAGAAGATCTTCCACTACGAGCAGATGGACTACTACAAGAACGCCGGCCTCTGCTACGCGGAAGGCTGGGCCATCAACTACTTCTTCCAGCAGTCCCCGGTGGCCAAGAAGGCGGGCTACCACGCGATCCCGTCCAAGATGCTCGAAGCCCTCAAGACGGGCGGCGACTGGCAGAAGGCCACCGAGAAGGCCTTCGCGGGCTACGACATCAAGAAGATGGAAGAGGAGTGGAAGGCCTTCGTCCTGGGCATCCCGATCCCGAAGAACCTGATGGGCAAGGACGACGACAACTAACCAAAGGTTGCGAACCAACGAAACGCGGAGGAGCGGGGCGAGCCCTCCGCGTTTTTTTATTTCACGGAGGGTGCGACATGGACCGTCAGGACGACGCCCTGAACCCCCTCGTCCTAATCCTGGCCCCGATGCTCCTCACCTTCGCGATCCAGCGGACCTTCCTGCACTTCTTCAGCCACCCGAACTTCCACATCTACGTCGGCGGCTTCCGCGTCCACCACCTCTTCACGGGCGCGCTGATCCAGATCGCCTCCGCGTTCCTGCTCGCGTTCGGCGCCCGCGCCCGCCGCCTCGTGCTGGTCGCCCTGGGGATCGGCAGCGCCATGGTCCTCGACGAGGTGTTCTTCCTGGTCTTCACCGACGGGAGCAACGAGGCCTACCGCGGCCGGGTGTCGTTCCTCGGAGCCGCGGCCCTGCTGGCCCTGGCGGCGGCCTTCCTCGTCGGCCTCCACGCCCGCGCGAAACGCCGCTAGGGACGTGTTTCTAAAGACGTCGACTCCCGCGTCATCGGCCACAGAGGACACCGAGCAGAATTCCCCTCCGTGTTTTCCGTGGCCAATCAGAGAGAATCCAGGCTGTCGAAACACCCCCTGGCGCCGTTTTTTTTCAACACTTGAGCGGGCGCTCCCGTCTAGCCATGATCGATGGATGACCGAGCGGACGCCCGCATGACCCTGGACCCACACGACCTGACCGAGCACCTGCCCGAGCTCCGGGCCCTGGCGGCGCGCCTGGCCCGCTCCCGCGAGGAGGCGGAGGACCTGGTCCAGGAAACCCTTCTCTCCGCGGTCGCGTCGGTCGGCCAGCTCCGCCAGCCCGAGCTGGCGGGCGCCTGGCTCCTCCGGATCCTCCGCCGCAAGTGGTACGACGCGCTCCGGCGCCGCCCGCGCGAGCGGGCCGCGGCCGCCCCCGAGCCCGCCGCGCCCGAGGCTCCACGGCCTCCCGACGACGCCCTGCGGGAGGCCCTGAAGGCGCTGCCCGCCGAGGAGCGCCGGATCCTCGAGCTCCGCTATTTCGAGTCCCGCAGCTCCGTCGAGATCGGACGGATCCTGGGCAAGCCTCCGGGATCGATCCGCTCCAGCCTGTTCTACGCGCTGCGCCGCCTGGAAACCCTTTGCCGTTCCGAGGCCGACCGATGACCTGCCTGACGCCCGACGACTTCATCGAGCTCCTGGAGTCGCGCCGACTGGACGCGCCCGGTCCCGAGCAGGCGCGCCATCTCCAGGACTGCCCCCAGTGCCGCGACGCGTGGGCGTCGATCGGCGCCGCCGACGAGATCCTTCCCCGCCTGCGGCCGATCCGCCGGAAGCCGTCGTGGATGACCGCGGCCGCCGCCGCGTTCCTCCTGGGCGCCCTGGGACTCCTGCTCTTCAGAGGGGTCGGACCGTCGTTCCCCGGCCGCGAGGCCCAGGAGATCGAGTCGTCCCTCCGCCGCCTGATCCCGCTGCTGAAGGACGACGCGCCCAAGGTCCGGGAGCAGGCGGAAGCGGACCTGGAGGCGCTCGTCCGAAAGTCGGGCCGTCCGGCGCTGCTCCTGCTGCGCGGCGAGGAGAAACGGGCGGCGGATGCCGAGACGCGCGGACGGATCAGCGACATCCTCGAGCGCCTGACCGCGCCGAAGCAGCTCTGGCGCCTCCCCGTCGGATACGTCACCATGGGGCCCCTCGCTCCGGCCGTGGGCGCCGGCGTCGCGGTGTTCACGATCGAGGGTCAGTTCGTGGGGCTCGACGCGGAGACGGGGCAGATCCGATGGAGGCTCCCCGGCGATTACCGCGGCCACGCCGTCGTGGCGGGCAAGACCGTGCTGGCGGCCTGTCCCCGCGGGCCGGACGTGGGGGTGCAGGCGCTGAATCCCGCCAGCGGCGAGCGGTACTGGCATCAGGGCTTCGCCGACCTCTGGGGGGAGCCGAAGCCTCCGGACCAGTCGCTCTACAACGACTCGTCCCTCTTCGTCTCCGGGAACCGGGTCTGGTCCGGGGCGCGCTCGGGTCGGGTGGTCTGCGTGGAAGCGTCCACGGGCCGGCGCCTCTGGACCTCGCCCGAGCTGAAGGGACGCGAGCCCTCCCACAAAGCGGACGTCTTCAATCCGGTCCTCCACGACCAGAGGGTCTACGCGGTCAGTTGGGGCCATTCCCTCGTCGCCTTGGACGCACAGACGGGCGCCCTGGAGTGGACCACGCCCGTGGACGGCGTCGGGGCCCTCACGCCGGTCGTCGACGCCGAGCGCCTCTACGTCGTCACCCACCGCTACGCCGCGAACCAGGAGGAGTCGGGCAGCTGCATCGCCCTCTCGTCCCGCAACGGGAATCGCGTCTGGGAGACGGACCTGGCGGAGTACGGCCAGGGCGCGGTCGGCCTGATCGGAGTCGGGGACGTCCTGGTGGCGCACGCCCGAACCGCCCTGGTCGGTCTGCGGAAGCGCGACGGCGCCGTCCTCTGGAGCGTGCCCTGCCGCCGCCTCGGGCACTCGACGCTGGCAACGGACGAGCGGGGCCGCGTCTACGCGGGGTCGGATCGGCGGGAGCTGATCGTGGTGGCGCCCGCCACGGGCAAGACGCTGCTCCGGCTGGATCTCCGCGAATCGCCGCCCAAGCGGGTCCGCCAGGTCGTGGTCGAGCGGCTGAACGATCGCAGCCTTTACGACGGCACGCCCACCATCACCGGATGCCCGACCGTCGTCGGTGACACGGTCTATCTCCTCACGCCCTCGGGGGACGCGCTGGCGCTCCGCATGTCGCCCTTGATGGACGAAGAGTAGCTACCAGGGCAGCGGCGCGCCGATCAGCTCCGCGAGCCGGGCGTGGATCGCGAGCTGGCACACCGGACAGAAGCGCGTCGGGGACGGACGGTTCGCGAGGTGGCAATCCCCCGACGGGACGAAGAACGTCTTGTCCCGCCGCAGCGGCTCCGGCAGTGTCGAGGCGCGGACCAGGCGCTCCCAGGGCGCGGGCAGCTGCCGGGCCACGTTCGCGGCGTCGTAGCCGCTGCCGTCCGGGTATTCGTCCGCCAGGTGCGCGAACGCGTGGCCGAACTCGTGGAGCATCGACACGTCGCTCACGACGGCCTCGCAGCCCTTCGTGTAGCCGAGGATGCCGGGCTCGAAGGTCTTCGGGTCCCGGTAGCGGAGGAAGACCGTGCCGTCGAGGTCGTCGTAGGGCACGTCGCCCTCCGCGGCCCCGAAGGAATCGTAGGAGCGCGGCGACGGGAACTCCTCCGCGCGCCGGAAGCGGAACCAGTCGCGGTAGCGGTCGAGCGGCGCCGCCGAGAAGATCCGCGCGGCAAGCTCCGGCAGCGTGACGGAAGGCCCGGTCTCGACCGTGATCCCGATGCGGCGCGTCCCCGGCGGCCGCGGGACCGTCGGCTGGCCCGCCTCGAAGAACGACCTCGGCCAGGGGTGGTCGTAGCGCGAGTCGTCGTGGGTGCGCCGCCGTTCCTGGATCGCGGCGAGCAGCGCGGGACGTTCGACGATCGCGCGGATGACCTCCTCACGGCGCGCGTCGCCCCCGGCGGTCCAGGCGCCGATCGCGAAGTCCGCCTGCACGCGCGGGTCCGCCTCGCCCGAGAGGGCCCAGAGGAGGCGGTCGACGGTCTCGCGGGACGGCAGGCGCGCCAGCGCCGCCGAGGCGGCCGAGCGCACGAGGGAGCTCGGGTCGCGCAGCGCCGCCGAAAGGACCGCGTAGGCCTCCGGGCCCGCGAAGCCGCCCATTGCGCCGGCCGCCCGCGCGCGCAACCCCTCGTCGGGATCGTTTCGCACGACGCCGATCAACGCCGCCGCGGCCCCGTCGCCGCCGAGCGAGCCCAGCGACTCGATCGCCACGTCCTTGAGGAGCGGCGAGGCCGGTCCCGCGAGCACGGCCGCCAGGTCGCCCACGCCGTCGCTTCGCCCGAAGGCCGCGATCAGGTCCGCCGCTCCCGCCGCCGCCAGCAGTTCCCCGCGCAGGCGCGCGCGGATCCACTCGAAGTCCTCCTCGAAGACCGGGGGGCAGCGGCGCCGCAGCTCCTCGAGGCTCCGGCGGTCCCGCACGAGGCGGGCGCGGCCGAGCTTCTCCAGGTACGGGAGCAGGCGCTCCGGGCTCGCGGCCGCGCGGCCCGGCTCCGGGACCCGCGGCTTCTCCGCCGGCGCCGGGGGCGCCGCGGGCTCCGGAAGCTCGAGCGCCGCCGTCCGCCGCGAGGGCGGGGGCGCGCCCCGGAACGAGTGCAGCAGGATCGCCGCGAAGAGCAGCACCGCTCCCGCGGCCGCCACGCGCAGCAGGGTCTTGTTCATGGCTCCCCGCGATTATCCCCTCCCCGACCCTCCGCGGGAAGCGGAACCCGCGCCGCCTCGTGGTGAGTAAATACTCACTTTTTCGGGAACGTTCGGGACCGCTCCGGCGTCAGAGGGATGTACGACCTTTTTAAGGAGCGAGCGATGAAGACCTTCCTGACGGCCGCGATCCTGGGAGTGACGGGCCTGGCCGGCGTGGCCGGCGCCGAGGCGCAAGACGTGCGCCAGTATCGGGGCGGGAACGAGCCGCGCCACGAGCGCCGCGAGCACCGCGAGTTCAACCGGCACCACCGCCGCGGCCCCGTCCGGGTCGAGCGGATCTGGATCGCGCCGCGCTTCGAGATGCGCATCACCGGCTACGACCACTGCGGCAAGCCGATCTACGGCCAGGTCTGCGTGGCCGCGGGCTACTGGACCACGCGCCCCTGCAACTAACGCGCGTCGCCCTCCTCCCCAAAAAGACCCGGCGCACCGCACGGTGCGCCGGGTTTTTTATTTTGCCGCGGGCCCGCGGCATTGATTCACAAAAAAATTTGTGATATCACACACGCAGGGAGTTAGGAGATCGCGATCGAAGTGGACGACCTCGACGTAACCCTGCGCGGCGTAACGAAGACCTTCGGCGGACGGCGCGCGGTGGACGACGTGACCCTCAGCATCCGCCGGGGCGAATTCTTCAGCCTCCTCGGACCCTCCGGCTGCGGCAAGACCACCCTGATGCGCATGATCGCCGGCTTCGAGTCCCACGACTCGGGCGCGATCACGCTGGGCGGCGCCGACATGGCCGGCGTGCCCCCGCACCGGCGCGACGTCAACATGGTGTTCCAGAGCTACGCGCTCTTCCCGCACCTCAGCGTCGCCGAGAACGTGGCGTTCGGCCTGCGCATCGCGAAGAGCGACGACGTCGACGGCCGCGTCGCGCGCGCGCTCGCGAAGGTCAACCTCGCCGGCTACGAGAAGCGCTCGCCGACCACGCTGTCGGGCGGCGAGCAGCAGCGCGTGGCGCTGGCCCGCGCGATCGTGACGGGCCCCCGCGTCCTGCTGCTGGACGAACCGCTGAGCGCGCTCGACCTCAAGCTGCGCAAGGGCCTGCAGGAGGAGCTGCGGCGGCTCCAGCGCGAGCTCGCCATGACCTTCGTGTTCGTCACCCACGACCAGGAGGAGGCGCTGGCCATGAGCGATCGCATCGCGGTGATGAACCGCGGGCGCGTCGAGCAGGTCGGCAGCCCCGAGGAGATCTACGAGCGTCCGGCCACGCGCTTCACCGCCGAGTTCGTGGGCTCCGGGAACTTCTTCGAGGGGACCGGGGACGGCCGCAACGTGCGGACGACGGACGGCCTCACCATCGAGGTCGCGGCCTCGGGGAACGTCACGCTGCTCGTGCGTCCCGAGAAGATGAGGCTCAACGGCGGGACGGGCTTCCCCGCCCGCGTCGAAGAGGTGCTGTACCAGGGCGCGTCGATGTCGATCATCCTCAAGGCGGGCGAGCGCCGGCTCCTCGTCGAGGATGCCAACGACGGCGCGCTCGCGCGCGTCCGGGTGGGCGAGACGACCACCGTCTCGTGGCGCCCCGAGGACGTGCTGGTGCTCCCTCGATGAAGGGTCGCTTCCTCGCGCTCCTTCTGCCCCCGACCGCGTGGCTGGCGGTCTTCCTCCTGCTGCCCACCGCGGTGCTGGCCGCGGCGGCCTTCTCGGCCGACGGCCTGCAGGCGCTGGGCCGGGCGGAGACCTGGCTGCTCTTCTGGCGTTCCTTCTGGATCGCCGCCGTCTCGACCGCGGCCTGCCTCGCGGTCTCCTACCCCGTCGCATACTTCATCGCGGGCTGCGCGCCGAAGCGGCGCAACCTGCTGCTCTTCCTCGTCGTGCTGCCGTTCTGGACCAACCTGCTCGTCCGGACCTACGCGCTCAAGTTCTGCCTGGACCCCCTGGGCTGGTCCGACACGGGCGCCGTCATCTTCGCCATCGTGCAGAACTTCCTCCCCTTCATGATTCTGCCGCTCTACGGGTCGATCGAGAAACTGCCCCGGCGGCTCCTCGAAGCCTCGCAGGACCTCGGCGCCTCGCCGGCCCGCACCTTCTGGAAGGTGACGGTGCCGCTCACGATGCCGGGCATCGCGGCGGGCTGCATCCTCGTGTTCATCCCGGTGCTGGGAATCTTCGCGCTCCCCGAATTCATCCACGAACCCACCCGGATGATCGGCGGGCAGATCAACCTGTACTTCATGAAGCTGAGCAACGCGAAGGCCGGCGCGGCCCTCACGCTCGTCCTCATGACCCTGACCATCACCCTCACCTGGGTCTACTCGCGCTTCAAGAAGTCGGAGGGCCTGGTGTGAGGAAGCTGCTCGGGTCCTTCACGGCCCTCGTCCTGGCGGCCCTCTACGCCCCCATCGTGGTGATGGTCCTCTTCTCCTTCAACAAGTCGGCGTACGGGATCCGCTGGACGGGCTTCACGCTCGACTGGTACCTCAAGCTGGCCGAGAACGCCACCCTGCACCGCGAGCTGGGCAACACGCTGGCGATCGCGGCGATCTCCACGGTCGCCTCCACCGTGCTGGGCACCATGGCGGCCCTGGCGGCGCGCTCCGCCTTCCGGGGCAAGAGCCTCTACACGACCCTCGTCACGCTCCCGGTCATGGTGCCGGACATCGTGCTGGCCATCGCGATGCTCTCGCTCTTCGAGGCCCTGAGCGTCCCGCTCTCGCTCCTCACGGCCGCCGCCGCGCACACGACCTTCAACCTGTCGTACGTCGCGGTCGTCGTCTCGGCCCGCCTGCAGGGCATGGACCGCTCGATCGAGCTCGCCGCCCAGGACCTGGGGGCGACGCCCTGGCACGCCTTCCGGAAGGTCACGCTGCCGGCGATCCTGCCGGGCGTGCTCTCCGGCGCGGTGCTCGCGTTTACTTTGTCCTTCGACGACTTCGTGATAACGTACTTCACGACCGGCCCGGGAAACGGGACGCTGCCCATGCGCATCTACTCGATGGTGCGCTTCGCGGTGACGCCCGAGATCAACGCCATGTCGACGGTGATCCTCGCGGCGTCGCTCGCCCTGATCGTGGCGGCGCTGAAGATCTCCCGCGTGCCGGTCGCAGGGGGAGGACGATGAAAAGGCTCGCGCTGGCTCTGCTCTTCGTCGCCGGGTGCTCGCCCGCGAAACCCGAGCTTCATGTCTTCAACTGGGCCGACTACTTCGCGCCCGACACGGTGAAGAACTTCGAGAAGGAGTTCGACTGCCGCGTCGTGCTCGACTACTTCGAGTCCGCCGAGACGCTGCGGGCGAAGCTGGCGAACGGCCGCTCCGGCTTCGACGTCGTCTTCCCCAGCGACGAGGTGATGCGCGCCTTCGTCGCCAAGGGGCTGGTCGACAAGATCGACCTCGCCAAGCTGCCGAACTTCAAGAACATCGCCCCGCGCTTCCGCGGACTCGACTACGACCCGAAGAACGAGTACTCCGTCCCCTACATGTGGGGCACCACCGGGATCGCCTACAACAAGAAGAAGGTCGACCCGGCGCCCGTGTCCTGGGCGGCCCTCTGGGACCCGAAGGTCGAGGGACACGTCACGATCCTCGACGACCCCCGCGAGGCCTTCGCGGCCGCCATCTGGGTCGAGGGCGGCTCCGCGTTCGCGCCCAGCGAGGACGCGATCGAGAAGGGCAAGAAGCGCCTCATCGCCGCGAAGGTGAAGGCCTTCGACGGGCAGCCCAAGCTGCGCCTCATCAAGGGCGAGGCCTGGATCGCCCAGTGCTACAGCGGCGACGCCCTGCAGGCCCAGGCCGCGAAGGAGCGCGACGGAGACATCGGCTTCGTCATCCCCAAGGAAGGCGGCACCATCTGGGTGGACAACGTCTGCGTCGCCAAGGGCGCGCCCAACCGGGAGCTCGCCCACAAGTTCATCGACTACCTCCTGCGCCCCGACGTCTCGGCGGCGATCTCGAACGAGGTCGCCTACGCGAACCCGAACGAGGCCGCGCAGAAGCTGATCAAGAAGGACGTCCTCGACGACCGCGTCGCCAACCCGCCCGAGGAGGAGCTCAAGCGCTGCTCGATCCTCAAGGAGCTCTCCCCCGACCTCAAGAGGAAGCTCGACGACGCCTGGGCGCAGGTGAAGGGGCGGTAGAGGAGCAGGCGCATGGGGTTCACCAGACCGACCAGGATGACCGCCGAGGAGCGGGCCGTTCGCGACCGGATCGGAGACCGCCTGCAAGCCCTCGGCGAGCGGCATCCGTCGATGAAGGCGTTCCGCAGGACCAAGCATGTCAACCAGCATGGAATCCGGTACTTCCACGGATGGACCCAGGTGGCGAACCCGGAGTACGCGAGGAAACTGGAGGAGAGGGACGAGAAGAACCGGAAGGAGAACCTGGGCGGCAAGGCCGCAATGGCCCTGCCTGCCGCGGAGTTTCTCGACGTCTATGCCGCCGACGGCATCTCCATCATGATCTCCTTCGTGCTCCGCGATCTGGGGCCCATGAGCCAGGCCGCCCCGCTCATCCTCGTCGGGTTCGGACGCTACGAGATCCTCAACCCTCATGTCGCAGGTCCGGACACGCCGGAGTATCGGGCGACCATGCACGAAATCTACCGGATCCTCAACGAAGAATGCACCCCACTCCTGCCCGAATAAAACCGGGGTTTTCGGGACTTTCCCGCCGAATCCCGGCCACGCCCCCCAAACGCCGCGCGTAAAATAGCTGCTAACGCGCACTAGCCAGGACCGGAGCGGGTAAGACGGCGGTCGAGGAAGTCCCCGATGGGCGCGAATTCCCTGCTGACCCGGCGCGACATCCTCCGTCTGGGGATCGGCGGCCTCTCGGTCCCCGCCCTTCTGGCCCTCCAGAATTCCGGCCTGGCCCGCACGCGGCCGGCGTCCGCCGGCTTCGGGAAGGCGAAATCCTGCATCGTCCTCTTCGCCTGGGGCGGCATGAGCCACCTCGACACCTTCGACCCCAAGCCCGACGCGCCGAGCGACATCCGCGGCGAGTTCCGCCCGATCCGCAGCGCCGTCGGCGGCATGGAGCTCTCGGAGCACCTGCCGCGGCTGACCCGGCAGGCCCGGCGCCTCGCGGTCGTCCGCAGCGTCCACCACGGCGCGGCAGGACACCGTCCGGCGGCGTACTGGAACCTCACGGGCCACGCGCCGCCCTTCGCGCTGGAGAATTGGCGGGTGTCGCGGAAAGACTGGCCCAGCCTGGGGGCGCAGGTCGCCCGCGCCTACGGGGCGAAGGTCCCCGCCCCCTTCCCCGGCACCGTGTCGCTGCCGTATCCCCTCGGCGACGCCGGCCGGGCCAACGGCCTCGACGGCGGGTTCCTCGGAATCTCCTACGACCCGATCATCTGCCGGCCGCCGGGAGGACTTCCCTACGACGGCAAGTCCGAGGAGGCGGGCACAATCGAAATCCAGCTGAGCCCCGACGTCTCGCGCTCGCGGCTCGAATCCCGCCGCGCGCTGCTGGACGGACTGGAAGGCGCATCCCCGGCCGGTCTGTCGGGAAACGAGACGGCGCCGATGACGGAGTGGCGCGGGCGCGCGCTGGACCTCATGGCGGATGCGCGCGCGGCCGCGACCTTCGACCTCAGCCGCGAGCCGAGGGCGCTCCGCGAGGCGTACGGCGACCACATCTGCGGGCAGAGCGTCCTCCAGGCGCGCAAGCTCACCGAGGCGGGCATCCCGCTCGTGACGGTGTTCTGCGCCGCGGGAGACCTCAACGGGTCGGTCGGGTCCCACTTCGACACGCACGCCGACAACTTCAACCGGCTCAAGAAGGACATGCTGCCGCCGCTCGACCAGGCCTCCTCGGCGCTCGTGGCGGACCTCGCCGAGCGCGGCCGTCTGGACGAGACGCTGGTGGTGTGGCTGACGGAGTTCGGCCGCACGCCGAAGATCAACCGCGGCGGCGGCCGCGATCACTACCCGTCCTGCTACTCGGTCGCCTTCGCCGGCGGCGGCATCCAGGGCGGCCAGGTCTACGGGAAGTCGACGCCGATGGGCACGGAGCCGCTGGAGAATCCCTGCGGCCCCGAGGACCTGCAGGCGACGATCTTCCACGCGCTGGGGATCGACCCGAGCTTCACGGTGCAGGACCAGGACGGCCGCCCGCTCCAGGCCTGCGACGGCAAGCCGCTGCCGCTCTTCTGAGCGCAATCCCGGTAACTTGTTTCTCCCGCCTCCGTCAGATAGTCTGTTTCGGAACGGGAGGACGACGACGATGAACCGCTGGACACTGCTCGGGCTGCTCTGCATGGCGACCGCCGCTTCGGCGGACACGATCCGTCTCAAGAACGGCGGGACCCTCGAAGGCGTGGTCGTGAAGGAAGCCGACGGCGCCGTCGTGGTCCGCCTCAAGTACGCGACCGTGACGATCGACCGCATCGAGATCGAGTCGATGGAGAAGAAGGCGCCCGAGGCGGTGGCGCCCGCCGCCAGCGCCCGCCTGGCGCGCTGGGACCGCTGCATCGAGGTCGTCGCGGCCCGCCCCTGGGCCGGGCAGCTCCGCCAGATCCCCGCCACCGTGATCGACAAGGGCATCCTCAAGAACGTGCCCTACATGTCCCACCGGAGCGGCAACACGGAGTTCAACCTCTACGGCGACCCCGACGACCCCGCGGGCCTCGAGATCGGCGTCATGAAGGAGCTCCTCAAGAGCGATGCCGCGAAGCAGGAGTGCCTGGAGGTGATGGCCTCGCTGCTCGGCGATCCCAAGGACGTCGCCGCGCTGCGCTCGCTGCAGCTCAAGCCCGGCAAGATCGAGCGCGACGGCGTCACGATCGAGATCACCCCCGAGACCGCCGAGGACGCCTACGAAGGATGGTGGATCTCGGTCTACAACCTGAAGCTCTTGGACGAGGCGCGCGCGACCGACGAGGAGCTCAAGCGACTCGCCCTCACCGAGGAGGAGCTGGAGAAGGAAGAGGCGGCCGAGCGCGAGCGCGCCCGCAAGGAGCTCGCCGAGCGCAAGGCGGAGGACAAGAAGAAGGCCGACGAGAAGAAAAAGGCCGAGCCGAAGAAGGCCGAGTCCCAGGGCTACTTCGGCTTCAACCCCTACCTCTTCCAGAAGCAGGACGTCCAGCACTCGCGGAAGCTGACGAAGCACGGCGGCCTCCCGCGCTACTGGGTCCGCGGCTACCACCGCCCCCGCGGCGGCGGCTATGTTCGAGGCCGTTAGAACCTGCTCCGTTTTCGCCCTTGAAAAAGTCCGCCGCGATACATTGGATGAACCCGTAGGACGGTTCTTCCAGATATTGGAACGGCGCTCATGGGCATCGTCTCCGAAACACCGCTGGAGCTCCTGGCCGCGCTGACGGCCGACAATCCCGACGGCATCGAGGTCAAGGACCGCGAGGGCCGCTACCTCCTGGTCAACCCCGCGGCCGCCCGGATCCTGGGGCGGCCCGTGCGGGACGTGCCGGGACGCGACGTCATGGAGCTCCTGCCCGTCCGGACCGCCTGGCAGGTGATCGAGGTCGACCACCGCGTCATGGAGACCGGCGTCCCGGAGCTGCTCACCTTCGAGGCCCCGCCGTCCCGCGGGGGACACCTGTACCGCCGGACCTCGTCGCCCTACCGCGACCGCTCCGGCGCCGTCGTCGGGGTGGTGGGCATCGTGCGGGACGTCACGGAGACCGAGGCGGAGGAGGAGCGGCGGCAGAAGGACTCCGACCGGACCATCCGCCGCCAGAACGCGCTCCTCGGACTGGCGCGGACCCCCCAGGACGACTTCGAGTCCATGCTGCGACGGATCCTCGAGGCGGACGCGGAGACGCTCGAGGTGGAGCGGGTGAGCTATTGGGGGTTCACGCCCGACCACCGGGCCATCACCTGCGACTTGATGTATCGCCGCAGCGAGCGGTCGTTCGAGAAGGGGCAGCGCCTGGAGGTGAAGGACTACCCCCGCTACTTCCGCGCGCTCGACGAAAGCCGGGTCGTGTCGGCCGAGCGGGCCTACAGCGATCCCCGGACATCCGAGTTCACGGCCGGCTACCTGGAGCCCAACGGCATCAGCTCCATGCTGGACGTCCCGATCCGCATGCACGGCGTCCTCGCGGGCGTCCTCTGCCACGAGCACGTCGGCGCCCTGCGGGACTGGCCGCCGCCGGACCAGGACTTCGCCTCGTCGATCGCCGACCGGATCACCGTAAGCCTGGAGGCCGAGGAGCGCCGCAAGGCCGAGGAGGAGATCCGCCGCCTGAACGAGACGCTCGAGAACCGCGTCGCGGCCCGGACCGCCGAGCTGCGCGCCGCGAACGAGGAGCTGGAGACCTTCACGTACAGCGTATCGCACGACCTGCGGGCGCCGCTGCGGGCGATGTGCGGCCTCAGCCAGGTCCTGCTCGAGGACTACCCCGAGCGCCCCCTGGACCACGACGGGGTGGACTGCCTCTCGCGGATCGGCCGCGCCGCCTGCCGGATGGACCGCCTCATCCAGGACCTGCTCCACTACAGCCGGCTCTCGCGGTCCCAGATCACGCTGGAGCCGACGGACCTCAAGGAGACGCTGACGTCGATCCTCGACGCGATGGACCCGGAGATCCGGGGACGGAACGCCCGGGTCGTCGTCGAGGAGCCGCTCCCCGGGATCCGGGCGGACCGCATCCTCCTGCAGCAGGCCCTGACCAATCTTCTTTCGAATGCGATCAAGTTCGTGCCGCCGGGCGTGGCTCCGGAGATCCGGATCCGCGCCGAGACGGCGGACGGGACGGTGCGCCTGAGCGTGATCGACAACGGCATCGGGATCGCGCCGGAGCACCAGATCCGGATCTTCCGGATCTTCGAACGACTCCACGCCGCCACCGATTACCCCGGAGTGGGCATCGGACTAGCGCTCGTGCGGAAGTCCGTCGACCGCATGGGCGGAAAAGTCGGCGTGGAGTCGTCGCCCGGCCGCGGCAGCCACTTCTGGATCGAGCTGCCGACCGCGTGCTGATCCGAGGTTCTTGAATTCCGGATCCCGCCGCGATATGGTGGCCCCCCATGTCCTTCAAGAAAGCCGTCCTGACCGGGACGCTGCTCTGGGTCGTCTTCATCAGCGGGATGCACGCCTGGCTCAACCTGGGCGTCTTCCGGAAGGTGGAAGGACCGGAGCAGTCCTTCAAGGTCGGGTTCCTGCCCGTCACCTGACACCTCACCTGCCCCGTCAACCACTTCATTCAGAAGAATCTGAAGGGGGAGGGCGGATTTGAACCGGTTCGGTTCAGCGGGTTCCCGGAGTTGAAGGAGGCGTTCCTCTCGGGCCACACGGACGCCACGTTCATCCTGGCGCCGCTCGCGATGAAGCTGCGCGAGGATGGCGTCCCCGTGAAGATCGTCTATCTCGGCCACCGCGATGGTACGGCTCTCATGGTCCACAAGGACTCCGGGATCTTCAAGATCCGAGACCTGAAGGGCAAGACCGTCGCAGTGCCCAACCGCTACTCGAACCAGCGCTTCCTGATCTACAAGGTCCTGAAGGAACAGGGCATGAGCCTGAGCGACGTGAACCTCGTCGAGATGCCGCCGCCCGACATGCCCGCCGCGCTCTACGCGCGCGCGGTCGACGGGGTCACGTCGGGCGAGCCCTTCATGGCCCAGACCGAGATGGACGGCTACGGGCGCGTGCTCTACTTCACGAAGGACGTCTGGCCCGAGTTCATCTCCTGCGTCCTCGCGGTGCGGGAGGAAGTCATCCAGAGGGACCGGACGCGCGTGCAGGCGCTCGTGGACGGCATCGCCCGCAGCGGCGTCTGGCTCGACCAGAAGATGGACAACCGGATGCAGGCGGCCCAGTTCGTGGCCCGGAACTACTACAACCAGGACCCGCGGCTGCTGGAGTACGTGCTGCGGAAGCCGCCGGACCGGGTGAAGTACACGAACCTCTCGCTGCGGCGCCCTGACTTCGAGGAGATCGAGGCGCTAGGAAAAGAGGCCGGCATCCTGAATGGCACGGCGCATTTCCTGGATTACTGCGACCCGTCGTTCGTGCCGCCCGGCACCACGATCCCGGTGGTCCCGTTCCAGGACGCCGCGTCGACGCAGCAGGGCCAAGAGCGGGGCGTCATCGACAAGCCGGCGCCGGTCGATAAGCGCTAAGCGCCGGGCTGGCCGTAGGTCTTGCGGACGTCCTCCCAGGCGACCTTGACGAAGTCGCCGGAGCGGATGCGGCGCAGCCCCTGCGCCATGTCGAACTCGGCCTCCGGACGCAGCGGCTCGCCCGTCCCCCGGACTTCCAGGAGGAGCTGCGAGTCGGGGCCGGTCGCGATCTCGAACTCGCGGCTCGGGAAGCCCCGCTCGTCCGGCCGGAATTCCATGCCCTTCACGTCGCAGCCGGGCGGGGTCCAGGGGGCGAGGAAGAGGACGCGCTGGTCCTCGAGGCGGACGAAGTAGGTGCGCTCGGTGCGCTGCGCCGAATACGCCAGCAGGAGCGCGCTCGCCTTGTGGCGCTGGATCCGCGCGATGCCGCCGGCGAGGTCGACCTCCATGGCCTTGCGGGTGTCGGTCGAGCGCGCGGCGCGGGCCCGGCGCTGCACCAGGCCGGTGCTCACGATGATGACCCAGACCAGCCCGAAGGCGCCAAGCCCCCAGATGGCCCACGCGCGCCACGGAGGACTGCTGAGCCGCAGGCCCCAGATGAGAAGGCCCAGCAGGACGGGCGTCGACAGGCAGCCCGCGCCGAAGCAGCCGCCGAGCAGGATCTCCCTGAGGCTGCCGCCGCGGGCCCGGACGGTGTGCCACTGGAGGTAGAGGCGCTCCGGGTCCGTCAGGGGTCGGGAGTCGGAATCCATCGCAGATATCTTACCCCTTCCCCCCGCGCCGGGTGCGGAAGCCGCAGAACTCGGCGCCCGCCGGGCCGGCTTGCGCCTGCCGGGAACGGGCTGCTAGAATCGGACCCGATGCGGATCCTGTACTCCAGCGGCCCAGGAGACAGCATCGGGACCTTTCGCCTCTGGCTCCGCGGGGAGGACGACCCGTACGTCCCCGACGTCGCCTACTCCCGTCAGTTCTTCGACGTCTGCAAGGAGCTCGGCGCCGAAGCCTGGGTCATCAGCAGCAATCCCCGGGTCGAGACGGTCGAGGAGCGCGGCATCCGGGTCGAGCACCGGCCCGTGCCGTGGAACGGCGCCTCCGGGCTGAAGTGGCACGCCGGCCGCGTCCGCTACACCCGCGGCCTGCTACGCTCCGCCCTCGAGTTCCGCGCGGACGCGATCGTCGTCAGCGGGCACGGCACCCACTGGTTCCCGTTCAAGAAGGCCGCCCGGCACG
>Ga0310810_10000185_pt1 | contig 63806 bp, 51 predicted proteins | sample NCmetagenome_FD_207641 | JGI IMG/M metagenome (GOLD analysis project Ga0310810, IMG submission 207641) | Soil microbial communities from experimental microcosm in Duke University, North Carolina, United States - NC | ecosystem: Engineered > Artificial ecosystem > Soil microcosm > Unclassified ...
GCCGCGTCATCTTCCCGGCCACGCTGCCCCAGGTCCTCACGGGCATCCGCATCGCGCTGGGCGTCGCCTGGCTGGTTGTCGTCGCGGCCGAGATGATCGCGGTCAACTCGGGCCTCGGGTACTTGATAATCGACGCCCGGAACGCCGGCAAGCGCTACGACCTCGTCGTCGCAGGAATGGTGATGATCGGCCTCATCGGCCTTGGGCTCGACGTGCTGGTGCGCCAGCTCGAGAAGTTCGACGAGGTCCGCTGGGGGTACGGCCGATGAGCAAGCCCGTCGTCGTCCTCCAGGACCTGTGGATGAGCTTCCCCGGAAAGAGGGACGGTGAGGCGATCCACGTCCTCGAACGGGTCAACCTGGAGGTGCAGGAGGGCGAGTTCGTCTGCATCGTCGGCCCGTCGGGCTGCGGCAAGTCCACGCTCCTGAACATCGTCGCCGGCTTCCTCCCCCACACCCGCGGCCACGTGACGGTCGAAGGCCAGCCGGTGCACGGCCCCGACCCGCGGCGCATCTTCGTCTTCCAGGAGAACGGCATCTTCCCCTGGCTCACGGTGCACGACAACATCTGCTTCGGCATCCGCCGCGACAACCCGCGCCGCGAGGAGATCTTCCGGCACTACGTCGAGATGGTCGGGCTCAAGGGCTTCGAGAACGCCTACCCCCGCGAGCTCTCCGGCGGCATGCGGCAGCGCGTCGAGATCGCGCGGGCCCTCGCGTCCAGCCCCGAGATCATCTACATGGACGAGCCGTTCGGCGCGCTGGACTTCCTGACGCGCCTCAAGATGCGCTCGGACCTGATCCGCATCTGGCAGGAGGAGCGCAAGACCATCCTCTTCGTCACCCACGACATCGAGGAGGCCGTGCAGCTGGCCGACCGGGTGATCGTGATGAGCCGGCGCCCCGCCACGGTCCAGGAAGTCATCCGCGTGGACCTGCCCCGGCCCCGCGACCTCGACGCGCCCGAGTACCTCGCGCTTCGAGATCGGATCTTCACGTGCATGGGCGTGAGCGCCAACATCGGCGCGGCGGAGGTGAAGCCCGAGCGGGCTCCGTCAGGAACCCACGGGAGTCCGTGAGGGCGGCGCCACGTCGACCGACTCCGCCGAGAGCGGGGCCGGAGGAGTCTCCATCGTCGGAACACGGATCGGCCCGGGCATGCCCTGTTTGAGCGGACGCGGCCTCACGATGTAGCTCCAGGCGTTCTCCATCTCGGCGCGAATCCAGCGGACCACCCCGTGGGTCAGCATGATCACGGTGCCCCACTTCACCGTGAAGCCCGAAAGCCGCGGGCGGCGGCCGGCGTTGCGCTTCCCGTAGATGCCGAGCTTCCAGCGCCGCTGCGCGATCGACACCAAACGACTCTGGTAGAAGCGGATCGCGCGGAAGGCGTAATTCGAATGCTTGGGGTAGAACGGCGGCTGCAGGAGCCTCATGCTCCCCTTCCGCCAGAGCGGGCTGGCCACGAACACGTAATAGAGCGCCGTGTCCATCAGGAACGCGGTCAGCATCGTGTCGTAGTCGCCCATCAGGTAGTACTTGTCCTTGTAGATCGTGGTGAACAGCCCCTTGATGTATTGAATGTAAAGCTCGTTGTGCTCCTTCAGCTCCTCTTCGAACTTCATCGGGTCCGGCTTCATCGACTGGCGCTTGATCAGTTCCAGCGTCCAGGAGACCGAGAAGGAGATCTGGTCGATTCCGGGGCTGTAGAAGGGATCCAGGAAGCCCGCCGCGTCCCCGACGAGGGACCAGCCCTTCCCAACGACCTTGTCGACCAGGTACGGCAGGTGGTTGAAGGTCCACATGTCGCCGTCGATGGGCTTGGCGCTCTTGACGAGGTCCTTCGTCAGCGGGTTCCCGTTCAGGAACCAGTAGAGCCGCTCCTGCGCGCTGTCGCCCTCGGGCTGCACGCAGCGCTTGTCCCACACGGCGCCGATGCTGGTCTCCCCGCCCGAGAGCGGGATGAACCAGATCCAGTACCCGTAGCCGTTGAAGTGGTTCGTCGCAAGGCGGCGGGAGGAGATGCTGTAGCCGCCGAAGGTGCTGTCCGGCTCTCCGCTGACCTCGTGGCTGTCCAGGTCCGTCACGCCCCGGAAGCGCGCCCACGCCGCGCTCGTCGGATGTTCCTCGAGCGGATGCAGCCAGCCGCGACGACGGGCCACGATGGCCGAGCGCCCGCTGGCGTCCACCATCCACCCGGCCCGGACCTCGACCGTCTTCCCGTCGCGCTCGACCTTGATCACGCTCTCGGGGCCGCCGGTCTCCTCGGGAAGCGACGCCTCGAGGATCTTCGCGGGGCGCCAGAGCTCCGCCCCCGCCTCGACGGCGAGCTTGAGGACGTGCTCGTCGAGCTTGGCCCGGTCGACCTGGAAGCCCGGGAGCCGCGGAAGCTGGTTCGGTCCCGCCTCGCTCGCCTCCTTCAAGGTCGTCGCCGCGCCGTGGTGGAACCAGTAGCGCAGGCCGTGCTTGGTCAACTGCTCGCGCGTGAGGTGCTCGTAGAGCCGCAGGATGCGGGTCAGGAAGTAAGTGGACGTCTCGACGGTCGACTCCCCGACCTTCCAGTCGAAGGCGGTCTTGCGCTCGATGATGAGGACGCGGAGCTCCGGCTGACGGCGGCGGAGCAGGAGCGCGGTGGACGCGCCCGCGAGCGCGCCGCCCAGGATCACGACGTCGTAGCGCAGGGGTTCCGTTTCGGCCATGAGTCAGGACATTCTACGGACCGACTCCCACTTGCGCAAAGGGCCTTTGAACGGCGCCCAAGACAAACGGAATGGGATAGGATAAAGTTACTGCTGATGAACGTGCTGGATCCCGTGCCGGAGGCGCCTCTCGAAGGGTTCTTCCTTCACGTGGAGAAGATGGCGACGATGTCCTTCCTGACCATCCCTTACGTGGGCGGCCACATCGCGCAGTTCTTCAACGAGGTGGTCATCCCCTACTGCACGCCCGGCCGCAATCGCATGATGCGTGGAATTTTCCGGACCTTCCGGGGGCTCGAGGGGGGCCTGCAGGTGCTGCTCATGCGCCTCCTGCCGCTGCCCGGCCCCGATCCCTCGCGGCATCCCCGTTAGCAGCTACTTCTTCGTCGGCGAGACCGCCCGGAACGGATAGGCCGTGCCCTGCCCGGAGCCGAACGGCTTGGCGTCATCTACCCAGAAGTAGTAGATGTTGATGAAGCTGTCGACGGTCCAGGTCAGGCTCGTCGCCACCGACAGCAGCACGTGGCTGAGGGTGTTGCCGAAGACCCAGGGGGACTCGATGTAATGATCGTTGGTCCACTCATCCAGGCTCCGCGTGAGCTTCTGGGGTCCGTGGCACCCGGAGAGCGGGGCCAGGAGCAGCATGAGCGCCAGCGACGCGACCGCGAGTTTCTTCATCGACGTTCTCCAGCCGAAGCTCCCGCGATCATAACACCGGCCGCCGCGGCGTCAACGAGACGGCCCGCGCGCCCTCGCCGCTCGAGCCTCGCGGGGGCGATGTTGCTTGACTCCAGGCGCGTGCTCGATAGAATACTCGCTCAAACCTGTGAAGTCTCAAAAACGAAACGTCCCGGGGAGACTCCATGCCCAAACGAACCGACATTAAGAAGATTCTGCTCATCGGCTCGGGCCCGATCATCATCGGTCAGGCCTGCGAGTTCGATTACTCCGGCACCCAGGCCTGCAAGGCCCTGCGGGCCGAGGGCTACACGGTCATTCTGGTCAACTCCAATCCCGCGACCATCATGACGGACCCGGAGATGGCCGACCGCACCTACATCGAGCCCATCACGCCGGAGTTCGTGGAGAAGATCATCGAGAAGGAGCGCCCCGACGCGCTCCTTCCCACCCTCGGCGGCCAGACGGCGCTCAACACCGCCATCAAGCTTCACGAGCGGGGCACGCTCGCGAAGTACGGGGTAGAGATGATCGGCGCCAACGCCGAGGTCATCAGCAAGGCCGAAGACCGCAAGCTCTTCAAGAAGGCGATGGAGAAGATCGGCCTGGACCTTCCCAAGTCCGGCTACGCCTACACCATGGAGGACGCGCGCAAGATCCTCCAGGAGATCCCTCTCCCCCTCGTCATCCGTCCCAGCTTCACGATGGGCGGCACGGGCGGCGGCATCGCCTACAACATCGAGGAGTACGAGAAGATCGTCCAGTACGGCCTCGAGCAGTCGATGAACAGCGAGGTGCTGATCGAGGAGTCGATCTTCGGCTGGAAGGAGTACGAGCTCGAGGTGATGCGGGACAAGAAGGACAACTGCGTCATCGTCTGCTCGATCGAGAACTTCGACCCGATGGGCGTCCATACCGGCGACTCGATCACCGTCGCGCCCGCCCAGACGCTCACCGACCGCGAGTACCAGAAGATGCGCGACGACGCGCTCAAGATCATCCGCGAGATCGGCATCGAGTGCGGCGGCTGCAACATCCAGTTCGCCGTCGACCCGAAGACCGGCCGCCAGAGCGTCATCGAGATGAACCCGCGCGTGTCGCGGAGCTCGGCCCTGGCTTCCAAGGCGACCGGCTTCGCCATCGCCAAGATCTCCGCCCAGCTGGCGATCGGAAAGACCCTCGACGAGATCGACAACGACATCACCAAGAAGACCCCCGCCTGCTTCGAGCCGACCATCGACTACGTGGTCGTCAAGACGCCGCGCTGGGCCTTCGAGAAGTTCCCCGAGGCCAACGCCACGCTCGGGATCCAGATGAAGTCGGTCGGCGAGACGATGTCGATCGGCCGGACCTTCAAGGAGGCGCTGCAGAAGTCCGTGCGCTCCCTGGAGCAGGACCGCTTCGGCCTGGGCTGGGACCGCAAGGACAAGCCCATGACGATGGACCAGATCCGGGAGAAGCTCATCGTCCCGAATACCGAGCGCCTCTACGCCGTCCGCCACGCCCTCAAGGGAGGCATGAGCGTCGAGGACATCTTCAACCTCTCCAAGATCGACCCCTGGTTCCTCCACCAGATCCAGGAGATCGTGCAGCACGAGAACGAGATCCTCAAGAACCCGGACGTCGACACGCTCCGCCAGGCCAAGCGGCTGGGCTACTCCGACCGCCAGCTCGCAAAGATGCTCAACATCACGCCCCAGGAGATGCGGGCGAAGCGGAAGGGGATGGGAATCCTCCCCGCCTACAAGCTGGTCGACACCTGCGCGGCGGAGTTCGAGGCCGCGACGCCCTACTACTACTCGACCTACGAGAAGGAGAGCGAGCACCGCGTCTCCAACCGGAAGAAGATCGTGATTCTCGGCGGCGGGCCCAACCGGATCGGCCAGGGCATCGAGTTCGACTACTGCTGCGTCCACGCCTCGTTCGCGCTGCGCGAGCTCGGCTACGAGACCATCATGATCAACTCGAACCCCGAGACCGTCTCGACCGACTACGAGACGAGCGACCAGCTCTTCTTCGAGCCCCTGACCGAGGAGGACGTCCTCAACATCTGGGAGACGATGAAGCCCGAAGGCATCATCGTCCAGCTGGGCGGCCAGACGCCGCTCAACCTCGCGAGGCCCCTGCTGAATGCCGGCGTCAAGATCCTCGGAACCTCGGTCGAGCAGATCGAGCGGGCCGAGGACCGCGAGAAGTTCACCGCCGCCGTCAACAAGCTCAAGCTGACGCAGCCCCCCTCGGGGATCGCGGTGGACTTCGCCCAGGCCAAGAACATCGCGCTGGGGCTGGGCTACCCGGTGCTCGTCCGCCCCAGCTACGTGCTGGGCGGCCGCGCCATGGCGATCTGCTACGATGAGGAGATGCTCGAGAAGTACATCAAGGAAGCCACCGACGTGAACCCCGACCACCCCGTGCTGGTCGACAAGTTCATCGAGGACGCGATCGAAGTCGACGTCGACGCCCTCGCGGACGGCGACGACGTCTTCATCGCCGGCATCATGGAGCACATCGAGATGGCGGGCGTCCACTCGGGCGACAGCGCCATGTCGATCCCCTCCTTCTCCCTCTCGGACAGCCAGCTCGACAGCATCCGGCGCGCCACGGTCGCGCTCGCCAAGGAGCTCGAGGTCTGCGGCCTTATGAACATCCAGTTCGCCGTGAAGGGCTCCACGGTCTACGTCCTCGAGGTGAATCCTCGGGCCTCCCGCACGGCGCCCTTCGTGTCCAAGGCCATCGGGGTGCCGCTCCCGAAGATCGCCGCGAAGCTCATGGTCGGCAAGAAGCTCCGCGACTTCGGGCTCAAGAAGGAGATCGAGCCCAAGCACTTCTCGGTCAAGGAGTCCGTCTTCCCCTTCCGCAAGTTCCAGGGCGTCGACATCATCCTCGGCCCGGAGATGAAGTCCACGGGCGAGGTGATGGGGATCGACGTCGACTTCGGCCGCGCCTACGCGAAGGCCGAGATCGCCGCGGGCCACCACTTGCCCACCAAGGGGAACATCTTCCTGAGCGTGAAGGACTCCGACAAGCGCGACGTCGTCTACATCGCCAAGCGCCTCGAGGACCTGGGCTTCAACCTGATCGCCACCGGCGGGACCGCCAAGCTCCTCGAGCGCAACGGCATCAAGATCCGCCCGATCCACAAGATCGCCGAGGGCCGCCCGAACGCGATCGACCTGATCATCAACAAGGAGATCGACCTCATCATCAACACGCCCATGGGCAAGGGCGGCAAGACCGACGAGGGCCGCATCCGCGCCTTCGCGGTGTCGCACGGCATCCACGTCGTGACGTCGATCGCCGGCGCGCAGGCCGCCGTCCAGGGCATCGAGGCAATCCTCCGCAAGAAGACCGAGGTGCGCGCGCTCCAGGACTACCACCCCCAGTACGGGCACCCTAAGGCGGTCCGTTCCGAGGCCCTGGTCTGACGCAATGCGCTACCTCATCACGGGGGGTGCGGGCTTCGTCGGCTCTCACCTCGCCGAGGCGCTGTTGGCCGAGGGGCATGAGGTCTGGGCCTTCGACGACCTGTCCACGGGCGCGGCGGAGAACGTCTCCGGGCTGAGGTCGAACCCGAAGTTCCGCCTCGTGGTCGACACCCTCTTCAGCGCCCCGCACGTCGCGGAGCTCATCGACCAGGCGGACGTCGTGTTCCACCTCGCGGCGTCGGTCGGCGTCTTCCAGATCGTCGAGAGCCCCGTCCGCACCATCGAGACCAACATCCGCGGGACCGAGATCGTCCTCTTCAACGCGGCCAAGAAGAAGAAGCTCACCGTCGTCGCCTCCACCAGCGAGGTCTACGGAAAATCGGCCAAGGTGCCCTTCTCCGAGGAAGACGACTGCGTCATCGGGCCCAGCTCCAAGGGCCGCTGGTCCTATGCGGCGTCGAAGCTCGTCGACGAGTTCCTCGCCCTCTCCTATTTCAAGGAGCGGAAGGTCCCGACCGTCGTCGTGCGCCTCTTCAACACCGTCGGGCCCCGCCAGACCGGACGCTACGGCATGGTCATCCCCCGCTTCGTCCGGCAGGCCCTCGAGGGCGGCCCCCTCACCGTCTTCGGCGACGGCAACCAGTCGCGCTGCTTCGGCTGGGTCGGCGACGTCGTGGGCGCGCTCCTCAAGCTGTCCCGGGAGCCGCGCGCGTACGGGCAGGTCTTCAACGTCGGCAACGACCGCGAGATCTCGATCGGCGCCCTGGCCCGTCTCATCCGCGACCGAATCAACCCTGCGGTCCGCATCGAGCAGATCCCCTACGAGCGCGCCTACGAGGCGGGCTTCGAGGACATGCTGCGCCGGGTGCCGGACCTGACCAAGATCAAGTCGCTCATCGGGTACCAGCCCACCCTGGGGGTCGAGCAGATCGTGGACAAGGTCATCGAGTTCGAGAAGGCCCGCCGGAGCTCCTGTTGACCCGCGGCGCCGAACAAATGTCCCCCCTCGACTGTCTCATCTACTAATGCGGCTCCTGACCCTCCCGCTCCTCGTCCTGCTCGCCCTGCTTGTCCCGAGCGAGCGCCTTCAGGCGCGAGTCGAGGGAACCCAGGACAAAGGGCTCCGGAAGATCGAGTGGAAGCTCGCCGCCGGCCACGCCGCGGAGTACGTCTTCCTCGACAAGGCGGGCAAGCCGATCCCCGACCAGAAGTTCCTGATCTTCGGCAGCGAGCTCACGTCGCATTCCAACCGGATCCTGGTCGACTCCTACGACGAGCTGCCGCTGCCCCTGCTCTTCCAGCTGCCCCCGGAGCCCTTCAAGAACGGCGTCGGCTGGGAGTACTCGGCCAACTTCTTCTCGGACTCCCTCGACGCCATGGGAGGCTTCGAGACCATGATGGGCGGCGGCTCGATCCGCCCCGTCGCCGCCAAGGGGCGCTACATCCTCAAGGTCGCCAAGAAGGGCGACGACGAGATCGCCACCGTCGACGGGGCCTTCTCGCTCTATGAGATCCGCCGCGACCTGGTGAACAACCAGATGAAGCTGGTCGCGACCAAGAACGAGATGGGCACCCTCGCGACCTCCGCCCAGGTCAGCGTCTCCAAGGGGATCCTTCTGAAGGCCGGCTGGCAGTACAAGGTGCGCGGCCAGGAGCGGGAGAACGGACGCCCCGTCGAGAAGAAGATCGAGACCCACGGCTTGATCGAGCTCAAGGAGGACCTGGAGCTGGACGCCACGAAGATCCAGGCGTCGCTCGAGACCGCGATCTCCCGCGCGGCCGACTGGCTCAAGAAGCAGCAGAAGAACGGCGCGTGGACGCCCACGCGGGGCCAGCCGCAGCCCGCCGACACGATCCACCTGACCGCCCTCGCGGTCCGCGCCCTGGTGGCCGCCGGCGTGAAGCCCGACGACTCGGCCCTTGTGGCGGCGTCGAAGACGCTCCGCTCCCCGGCGCCGGTCGAGAACGCGTTCCTCGGGCAGCAGATCCTCGCGCTCTCCTGCAAATCCCCCACCAAGGACGAGGCGGACGACGCGCGCCGCCTCGCCGAGGAACTGCTGCGACGCCGCGACCCCCGCGCCGCCGGCTGGGGCCCCGGGACCGGCCGGAACGATACGCCCAACCTGACCCTGACGGCGCTCGCCCTCGAGGCGCTGGCAGCCGTCCCCGACCTGAAGGTGCCGGAAGACGTCTTCAAGACGGGTCTCGAGAACTTCAGCGCCGGGGGTATCGACGAGGAGGGCTCGGTCGACCTGGACATCGAGTTCGAGAAGGACGCGACCCCGTTCCCGCTCGACCCCAAGAAGAACGTCGTCCCGGCCGCCTGGCCCGCCCAGCTCGGAGGCGCCGGGCCCTTCGGCTTCCGCGGCGCCCGCAAGGGCTCCTTCTTCACGCAGGTCGCGGCGCTCCGGACCCTGCTCCTCGTCCCCGAACGGCTCAAGATGGACGAGAAGCAGCTCAAGGCCCTGGAGGCGCCGCTCCGCAGGGGCTTCGCGAACCTGCAGCGGCTCTGGACGCTCCGCACGGTTCCCCCGGTCGAAGCCCCGTGGTGCTCCCAGCGACTCGAGTACCTGGGCATCCTCGGCCCGATGCTCGCGCGCGCGAAGATCAGCCGCATCGGGGGCTCGGACTGGCGCCTGGAAGGGGTGACGCTCCTGCTTCGTGAGCAGGGGGACGATGGGTCGTGGGTTCCGGGCACGGATTGGGCGGTCGCCAAGACCGCCCACGCGCTGCTATTTCTCGCCAGCGCCCGGCGCTAGAGTCGGCGTCGGCTTCTTCGGCTCGATCTTCGCCAGCGCCCGGAGGATCGCGCCCTTCAGCATCGCCGGCGACTTCTTGCCCGTCAGCTTCTCGAGGGTGTTCTTGTCGGGCGCTTCCTTCGTGCCGTCGCAAAGGATGATCGTCGGCGCCTGGGTCACGCCCCACTTCTTCGCAACGTCCCCGTCCTTCTTGAAGGGGAGCCTCACGAAGTCCATCCGGTCCTGATACTTCACCAGAGTCTTATCCTCGAACGCCTTCAAGGCTTCGCCCTTCTCGTCGTCGAAGCCGACGATGACGAGCGACTTCCCGCTCACCGAGGGCACCTCGCTGCCCCAGGCGACGTCGTGCGGAGCGTACTTCTGCAGCGCCGCCGTCATGGCCCGATCCAGGGAGCCGCCGTCCGTGAAGCCCGAACGGTAGATCTCGTCCCCGTCCGAGTCCAGGAAGATGGCCTCCGGCACCCGCGAGGCCCGCAGCGCCTGAGCCGTCTTCTTCTCGCAGACGCGGACGAAGTGGAAGTCGTCCTGACGCTTCAGGACCGCGGGATCGGAGAACGACCGCTCGCACGACCCGCCGCTGCAGGGAGAGGCCCCCGACTTCGGGTCGCACGCCACGTAGACGAGGATCAGCTTCCCCGAATGGGCGCCCACGGCCTTGGCCTGGTCGAGCTTGAACCAGCCGATGTCCTGGGGCGACGTCCCCGACGCCCAGAGGGCGATCAGAAGCAGCATGGCGCGCATCTAGCGGTGCTCCCAGTCCCGGGGGCTCGCCCCGAACCCGTTGGTCGCCAGCAGCGCGTAGATCTCCTCTACCGTGACGCGGCGGCGGTCGAACCTCACCGTGGCCTCCTGCCGGGTGGGATCCACCTGGGCGTCCTCAACGCTCGGGATGCTCTGAAGCATCGCGCCCACCTGCCGGGCCATCGCCCGGTCGGTCACCGAGAGGACCGTCGTCTGAAGCTGGTGCCGTTTCTGCTCGGCGTCCACTGCGATGGACGCGAGGTTCTCCGGCCGCAGGTCGGCCACCCAGATCTTGGCCAGGCCGCACTCGCGGACGGCGACGACCGAGAACTGGTCCCGCACGTAGGAGCGGGCGTCGATCCCCGGCACCGCCAGCGCCGCCCCGCCCGCCAGGTCCAGGCCTTCCGAATCCATGATGAAGCAGGAGACCTTCAGCCAGGAGTTGGCGTAGATGACGTGCGCCCAGCCCGTCGCCTCGCAGCGGTGGGCCTGGATCTGCGTGAAGCCGCCGTCACGCAGCCCGGGCATCTGAATGTCCCGGCCGCTCGCCTCGCTGACCGTCTGGGCGATCTCCCTCGGCGTCGCGCTGGAGGCCGCGTGGCCGAACACCGGGCTCTGGATGTGCTGCTCGACGGCCCGCGCGACGGTGGGGCTGAGCCGCTCGACCGGCCGGGGCCGCAGGACCAGCACGCCCGCCGCCATCAGGATCGCGGCCGCCGCGGCGGCAACGACCAGGAGGACGCGGCGGCGCGGACGCAGCGCGCCGAGGATGCGCTCGCGCACCTCCGTCGGCGCCCGCCGTCCGGCGAGCGCGTTCTGCAGCATCTTGCGGAGTTCGTCGTCGTTCATCGGGCCCCCTTACCCAGCATCCGGTGTTCGTCGGCCGTCCGGCGGAGCGCCAGGCGCAGCTCCGCCCGGCCGCGATACACCCGCGAGTTGACGGTCCCGAGCGGCCACCCGAGGGCGTCGGCCGCCTCCTGGTTCGTCAACCCGTTCACGTCCACCAGCACCACCGCCGCGCGCTGTTCCTCCGGGAGCGTCGACAGCGCCCGCTCCACGTCGTCCGGCAGCAGGAACTCCAGGTCTCCGCGCCGCAGAGGCGACTCCGACTCGGCGATCGCCGTCACGGCATCCTCCGCCGACGCCGGCTTCTCGCGGCGGCGGCGGCGGTACAGGTCGATGTAGGTGTTGGCCAGGATGCGCATCATCCAGGCCTTGAAGTCCGTCCCCGTCTGGAAGGAGTCGAAGCGCCGGAGGCCCTTCATGGCGGTTTCCTGGACAATGTCCTCCGCGTCGCTCGAATTGCCGCTCAGATCCAGGGCGGCATAGTACAGGGCATCCATGTGCCGCCGGAGCTGGGCCTCAAATTCGCGTTGCAACCCCGTCACCCGTCTCCTCCTGGGGATGAAACGTTCGGGAGTGAATTATTTATCCGCCGGAGCCGACCCGTCGGGCTTTTTCTGGAAGAGGCTGTCGTCCGAGAGGAGTTTCTTGTAGCCGGGCTCCTCCCGGATGGCGTCCAGATCGCCGTCCTTCCGGATCCACGCCCGGTCGACGAAGCCGGCCTTGACGGCCTTCTCCAGCCATTCCACCGACTTCGCCTTGTCGCCCGCCTTCGCGCTGTTGCAGGCCAGGTTGTAATAGGCCGTGTGGACCAGGGACTCCCGGACCTTCTCCAGCTTGTACTCGTCGACGGCGGCCAGGAGCTCGTGGTAGGCCTGCCCGGCCTCCGGGTACTGCTTCAGCCGGTTGTAGAGCAGCCCCAGCGAGAAGAGCTGGTCGCAGCCCTCCTCCTTGAGGTCGACCGTCTCCGACTTGAGCATCTTGTCCGCGGTCGCGCGGATCTCCCGGAGATGCTCCTCGAGCGGCTTTTTGTCCCCCTGCCGGTGCAGCGCCACCAGGGTCTCCTCGCGGACCCGCCGCGACAGCTGCATCTGGGAGCTGTCCGCCGCGAAGGCCTGCAGCGCCGGGAGCACGCCGTCGCCGCCGATCTCCCCCAGCGCCATGACCGCCAGTTCCTTCATGGCCCGCGCGAAATACTCGGGCTTGTCGTGCCGGTGGCCCCGCCGGAACGCGTACTTTCGCTCGCTCAGGATCCGGATCAGCACGGGGACCGCCTTCTCGCGTCCGAAGGCCTCCAGGTCCTTGAACTGCCCGTCGTAGAAGCCCGTCGACTCGTCCTCGCCGAGCTGGGCTTCCAGGAGCCGCTCCACTTCCCCGCGCGTGTAGTACGCCTCGATCGAATCGGCCACGGGCTTCCGGAGCCGCCCCGCCGCGACCGCCTTGCCGACCTCGTCGATCGCCTTCGGCCCGATCGAGGCGAGGGCGGCCTCCGAGACCTCCTTCATGGCGGGATCGAGCTCCGTCATGAAATCGATCAGCCTCGGAATCGCCCGCACGGACTGCGCGTCCCCGAGCGCCACGACGGCCTGCTTGCGGATGTCCTTGTTCTCGTCCCCCAGCGCCGCCAGGAGATCGTCCTCGGCGCGGATGCCCAGGCGCTTCAGGAAGTCGAAGCAGCTGTCGTGGACTTCCTTGTTCTTCTCCTCCCGGAAGAGCCGGCTGATTCTCGGGAGCGCTTTGTCGCTCCCGATCTCTCCCAGGGTCTGGATCGAGGGCAGGCGGACCACGTTCTCCTTGCTCTCGAGGCCTTTCAGGAGGACGTCTTCCGCCCGCAGGCCCTGCGCCTTCAGGTAATCCGCCGCGGCCGAGCGCAGGTCGGGCGGGCATTCGCCCAGGAACAGCTCGCCGATGGCCGCGAGCGCCTTCTCGCTCTTGATGGCCTTCAGCCCGAGAATCGATTTGAGCCGCGTGGACGCGCGGGTGCTCTTCAGCCCTTCCAGGAACGCGGGCTCGGCCTCCGGCCCGGAGCGCTGGAGAAACTCGAAGGCCTGATGCAGCGGGACGTCCTCGGTCTCCTGGGCGAAGAGCTTCGCCACCGCCAGGAGTGTCTGCTTGTCCTGGGACCCCTTGAGCCCCGACAGCGCGTCCTTCCGCACCTGGGCGTCCTGATCCTGGAGGTACTTCACCAGATACGGCTCCGCCGCCTTGCCCGAGGCCAGCAGGCACTTCCAGGCGGCGTCCTTGACCGTCTTGTCCTGCTCCCGGTCGTAGATCTCCGCCACTTTGGAGACGCACTTCTGGCTCTGGAAGCTCATGAGCGTCTGGATGGCCCCCCGCCGGTATTCCGCCTGCGGGCTCGACAGCGCGCCGGTCAGCGCGTCCTCGGCGTCCTTGCCCAACGCCTGCAGGAGCCGGAAGGCAGCCTCGCGGACGCTCACGTCTTCGTCGTTGATAAAGAGCTCTGCGGCCCGCTTCAGGGCGGAGGTCGACTTCAGCAGCAGGAGGAGTTCAAGGCAGGTGCGGCGCACGCGGTGGTCGGGATGGGAGAGGGATTCGACCAGGCGGGGCTCGGCGGCCTTGCCCGCTTTCTCCAGCGCCTTGCGGGCGGGCTCGCGCTCCTCGAGGAAGTCCGCCCCCAGCAGCTCGATGAGGGTGCGGATCTTGGCGTCGTCGGCCGTATCCTGCGGCGCCGACAACGCGAAACTTCCCAGCGCCAGAATCACGCCGATCAAGGCCACCTCCGGTCGAGCGTTGCTACTATATTTGACGCGTTCGGGGGCGCCGTGAGGGCCGCGGGAAATGAATTTCGAAGTCCCGGCCTGGTGGAGCTGAAGGGGGTCGAACCCTCGGCCTCGTGAATGCCATTCACGCGCTCTCCCAACTGAGCTACAGCCCCATCAGGCCGGGACGTCGAGCGACATTCTAGGGAGCCCCCCAGGGGGAGTCAAGGAGATACCGGCCGGGACTGCCTCGCGGACCAGCTCCAGCGGATTCCCAGCCAGCCGGCGACGAGCAGGATCGTGACGATCACGACCAGCGTCCAGTTCGTTCGCGCGGCCGCATCATGCGCCACCTGGGTGGCGGGCTGGACCACGAGCTGCTTCACTCCGTCCAGGTAGGGCTGCGGATCGTTCAGGAAGGCCGTCAGGACGGCCGTGAGGAAGATGGTCCCCTTGTTCCGCCAGAGGAAGTCGCACGCGCGGTCGCCGAACTTCTCGACCACCGCCAGGATCTCCGCCGAGCGCCCCGAGGCCCGGATGGGCTCGGCCAGCCGGTTCAGCGTCACCACGCTTTCCGTCGTCAGGGGCCGACGCAGGGCCTGCGCGCCGAACTGGGCCAGGAGGTCCCGGCCCACCCCGGGGTGCCGGATCATCAGCTCGACCGCCTCGTCGCCGTACTTGGCCATCGCGGCGACGGCCGACTCCCCCTCCACGGCCAGCAGCCGGACGCCGTCGTCGCCCCAGCGCGCGAGGATCTTCAGGCTCGGGGCGCCGAAGCGCTCCATCGCCTGCACGCCCGAGGGGCCGACCTTCCGAAGCACCGTGACGGCTTCCTCGCCGTAGGCCTCGACCAGCCGGGCGACCCGCGGCTCCGCGGCCTCGACCGCCTCCCGGCCGAACGACTCGACCACTTCCCGGGCCACGCGCCGCGCCGCCGCGGACTGGGCGCAGCAGAGGCTAAGGACGACGATCAAGGCGTTCATGCGGTCCTCCTTCGTAGAGCGCCACGACGCAGCGCTCCTGCAGCAGGCGATAGGCCAGCAGCGCCTTCACGAGCGCGTCGTGGACGCCGTCGATCATCTGGTTCCGGATGCCGTTGACGTGCCGCCGCACTTCCATGCGGGCTGCGTCCTCGTAGACGTCTCCAACCACCGCGTCCAGCGCGATGCCCGCGATCAGGCCCGCGACCAGGCTGATCCCGAACGTCACCGGGCCCCCGGCGGTCCCCGCCGCCACGGAGGTCCCCAGGATCCCCGCGGAGCTGAGGGCGCCCACCAGCAGCACGGCGGCCGCGTCGCTCCCCACGAAGGAGATCACGTTCATGCCCAGGTCCCGCAGCACGTGCGGCGCGATCGCCGCCGCCAGCGTCCCGTACTGCGAGCGGAACGCCTCGAAGCTCAGATCGGGCCTCGACGGATGGATGTCGTCGTAGAGCGCGACCAGCAGCCGGTTCTCCGCCGCGGCCATCCCGTAGAGGTAGTCGGAGCGGACCTGCTCGAGGACCTGGTCGAAGTCCCGCGCGCTGAAGACCTTCTCCTCGAAGACCTTCCGGATGTAGCGCTCGTAGGAGTCCCGGCCCCGGGTCACGGCTTTCCACTTCCCCGAGAGGCTGAAGACCTCCTCCAGGAAGAGCTTTTCCTTCGAGGGGTCGAAGAACGCGCTGACCCGCTTCCCCGCCACGTCGAAGATGGGGGTGAAATCCTGGGCCCGGACGAGCGCCAGCGCGCGAGTGGTGCGGGAAGGAGCGGGATCGCTCAGTGGACCGCCCGCCAACACCACGGCCGCCACGACGATCCCCCGGGCCAGCCGGACGCCGACCCGTTTCATACCGGTATTATATCGGCGTTTTTTGGACGGAAGCCAGAGCGATCTGGACGACTACTTCCCGGCCTCGAACTTCTTCAGCTCCGTCACCATCGTGAACTCCTCGCCGCCCGCCTTGATGGTGATGTCGGCCTTCACGAGGCCCACGTTCTTGGCGTACCACTCGGTGCTTTCCGCCCCGTGCCGGGTGCCCGACTCGATCTTGACGTGGACCTTCCAGGCCTTGTACTTCCCGGCAGGCACCTCGACGTCGGCCTCCTCCTCGACCCGGATCGTGTACTGCGGAGGATTCTCCTCGGCCTTGACGTCGCCCTTCCACTCCTCGTCCTTGCGCATGGTGTGCTTCACCTTGTAGAAGGGCTTCACCACCTCCATCTCGCTGCGGCCCCGCTGCAGCTTGTGGATCATCACGCCGTCCGCGTCCGCGGCGAGCCACTCCTTCCGCATCATCCGGCTCCCCAGGGTCGGACTGACCGTCTTGTGCTCGACGACGAAACAGTCGACGTTCCCGACCTTCTCGGTCGCGATGACTTCGTGGACGAGCTCGGTGTCGTCCGCGTAGTCGGTGCTGTAGACCCACTTCGCCCCCTTGGCGAGGGGATAGTACGAGTCGCCCGCGGGCGCTCCGGCGCGGGCCGCGGCCGGCAGGGGCGCGAAGGCGGTCGCGACGAGGAGGCTGACGACGGCGGCAAGGCGTTTCATCGAATCTTCCTTAAATCTCCGCTCCAATACATTCACAACCGCCCCGGCGGCGAAGAAGTTGCGCGGTCCCCAGTATATCGCGTGGGCGTCAGGACCGACCGAGGGCGGGGGCGATCAGGCGCCGGGCCTCGGCGATCGCACCCAGGTCGCCCGGCACGTCGGCTCCGGCCGTCCGGAGCGCGCCGATCAGCGCCTCCGTGGCCACGTTGCCGGACGCACCCGGGGCATAGGGGCAGCCGCCGATGCCGCCCGCGCTCGAATCGAAGGTTTCAACGCCCCGCTTCCACGAGGCGAGCACGTTCTCGACCGCGTGGTGGTACGTGTCATGGAAATGCAGCGCGAGCTGCGCCGGCGGGATGCTCGGCAGGATCGCGTCGAGCAGCTGCCGGACTTCGTCGGGAACCGCCTTTCCGATCGTATCACCGATCGAGATCTCGTCGACGCCCGCATCGATCAGCGCGCGGCAGACCTCGACGGTCTTCGCCGGCGCCACGCGGCCTTCGTAGGGGCACCAGAACGCCGTGGAGACGTAGCCCCGCACCGGAATCTTGGCCGCGCGGGCCCGTTCGATCACGGGGGCGAAGCGGTCGATGGATTCCCGGATCGTGGCGTTGATGTTCTTTCGGTTGAAGGTTTCGCTCGCGGCGGTGAAGACCGCGACCTTGTCCACCTTGGCCGCCAGCGCGCGTTCCATCCCTTTCTCGTTGGGGACGAGCGCGGAATACAGCACCCCGGGACGGCGCTGGATGCGACGAAAGACTTCTTCGGCGTCGGCGAGCTGCGGGACCCACTTCGGAGAGACGAAGGCGCTGACCTCGATCTCGGGCAGGCCCGCGCCGGAGAGCGCGTCGATGTAGGCGACCTTCAGCTCCGTGGGGATCGAGGCGGCTTCGCTCTGAAGCCCGTCCCGCGGCCCGACTTCGACGATCCGGATCACGGCGCCAGCGTCACGAGCACCTTTCCGAGGTCCACGCGATCGCCCTCCTTGCACCCCAGCGACTCCACACTACCGTCACGCGGCGAGACGAGCCGGTATTCCATCTTCATGGCCTCGAGGACCACCAGCACCTCGCCGCGGCGGACCTTCGTCCCCGGCGCCGCCGCGACCTTGGTGACGCGTCCGGTCATCGGAGCGCGGACGTCGCGGTCAGCCTCCGCCTGCGCCGCGGCCGAGCGCCGCTCGGGCCCGACGTAGCGGGTCGTGCCCCGCCAGGAGATCCACACCCCGTCGCGGGCGCGGACGACCGCGACCCGGCTCTTGACCCCTCCGACGACGACCTCGATCCAGCTCATGAGCCCACCCGGAATCCGCCGAGGGAGTCCCACGGCGTGGGGAGCGCAGCCGACCCGTTCTGCGGCGCCGGCCGGGAGGCGATCCAGCGACGGGCGGCCGAAAGAATCTCCTCGGGAAGCGGAGGCTCGGGCCACTCGCGCTCTTCCAATGTCGTCGTGAAGGTGTCGCCCTTCCTGAAGGCGTCGCTCTCCAGGAGCTGGAGGAGAAACGACTGGTTGGTCATGATGCCCAGGAGCGTGATCTCCCGGAGCGTCTCGACGAGACGGCGCCGAGCGCTTTCGCGATCGGCGCCCCACGCGATGATCTTCGCCAGCAGGGAGTCGTAGTTGGTCGAGATCTCCTGCCCTTCCCGGATCCCGGAGTCGATGCGGACGCCGGGGCGATTGGGCCACTGCAGCATCAGGATCGGCCCGGCCTGCGGCAAAAAGTCGTGATAGGGATCTTCGGCGTTCAACCGCGCCTCGATGGCGTGCCCCCGCGGCGCCACGGCTTCCGGGAGACTGCCGCCCTGTGCCACCTCGACCTGGGCTTTTACGATGTCGATGCCGGTGATGAGCTCGGTCACCGGGTGCTCGACCTGGAGCCGGGTGTTGACCTCGAGGAAGTAGAACGAACCGTCCGCCGAGACCAGGAATTCGACCGTGCCGGCACTCCGGTACTTCGCGTCCCTCCCGAGCCGGGCCGCGGCGTCGAACATGGCGCGCCGAGTCTCGGCTCCGATCCGGGACGCCGGTGCTTCCTCGATGACTTTCTGGTAGCGCCGCTGCAGGCTGCACTCCCGCTCGCCGAGCGCGACCACGTCGCGCCCGTTGCCGAGGATCTGCACCTCGACGTGGCGGGCGGGCGAGATGTACTTCTCGAGGATCAGGCGGTCGTCCGCGAAGGACGCCTTTGCTTCCCGCTTGGCGGCTTCGTGGGCTTCGGCGAGCTCGTCCCGACTGCGGACGAGCCTCATGCCCCGGCCGCCGCCCCCGCCTGCCGCCTTCAGCAGCACCGGATAGCCGAGCTTCTCCGCGGACTCCTTCGCGACCGCCGGGTTGTCCGCCTCCTGGGCCCCGGGGACCAGCGGGATCCCCAGGCGCGTCGCCGCCGCGCGGGAGGCGCGCTTGTCGCCCAGCATCTCCATGGATTCCGCGCCGGGCCCGATAAACGTCAGCCCCGCGGCCTCGCAGGCCCGGACGAACGCGGCGCACTGCGAGAGGAAGCCGTAGCCCGGATGCACGGCCGTCGCGCCGCTCTTGCGCGCCGCGTCGACCAGGGCTTCCGCCGACAGGTAGCGGTCCGGCTTCCCCAGGGCCAGCGCCTCGTCCGCGAGATGCACGTGAGGGGCGTTCTCGTCGGGCTCCGTGAAGACGGCCACGGACGGAACCGCCATCTCCTTCAAGGTCCGCAGGATGCGGCAGGCGATCTCGCCCCGATTCGCGACGAGAACTTTCATGGCCAGCGCGGCTTCCGTTTCTCCAGGAAGGCAGCGAGCCCTTCCTGGGCTTCGGGCGAAACCCGAATCGCCGCGATCGCCCGGATCGTCTCCGCAATCGCCTGATCGCGGGGCAGGCCCGTGACGTCGCGGAGCAGCGCCTTGGCCGCGGTCAACGCCCGCGGGCCCGCCTGCAGCAGTTCGTGAACGATCTTGTCGATCACCGCGTCCAGCTGATCCGGCGCCACGACTTCGTGCAGCAGCCCGATCGCCTGCGCCTGCGAGGCGCCGAAGCGCTCGCCCGTCAGGAAGTAGCGCCGGGCCGAGCGAGCCCCGATGCGGGGCAGGACGAACGTCGAGACCACCGCGGGGATGAGGCCGAGGCGCACCTCGGGAAAACCGAACTGGGCGCCCGCGTCGGCGACCGCGATGTCGCAGGCCGCCACGAGCCCGACCCCGCCTCCCAGGACGGCCCCCTGCACCCGAGCGAGGACCGGGCGGGGGCATTCGTCGATGGCCTTCAGGAGGGCGGCGAGGGCCGCGGCATCGCGCTCGTTCTCCTCGCGCGAGGTGGCGGCGCTCTTCTTCATCCAGGCCGCATCCGCACCCGCGCAGAACGCCGTGCCCTCGCCCGCAAGGATGACCACGCGGACGGACTCCGGGAGCGTGGCGAAGGCCTGCGTCAGTTCGGCGATCAGGACCTCGTTGAGCGCATTGCGGACCTCCGGCCGCTGGAGCCGGACGGTCGCCACGGCGTCCTTGGTCTCGATCCGAATCGTTTCCATGCGATCACATCCGGAAGACCGGGGCGGGGTTCTCGGAAATCGGCACGTTCAGGGCGGCCGAGAGCGAGAGGGCCACCACGGCGCGCGTCTGCGCCGGATCGATGATGCCGTCGTCCCAGAGATTGGCGCTGCCGAAGTAGGGGTCCCCTTCCCGCTCGTACTTCGCCAGCACCGGGTCGGCGATGGCCTTCGCCTCCTCCGCGGAGAGCGTCTTGTTCTCGCGGGCCAGCTGCTCCCGCTTGATCTGCACGAGAACGCTGGCCGCCTGCTCGGCGCCCATCACCGAGATGCGGGCGTTCGGCCAGCTGTAGAGGAAGCGCGGCCCATAGCCGCGGCCGCACATGGCATAGTTTCCCGCCCCGTGGGAGGCCCCCACGATGACGGTGATCTTGGGAACCGCCGCGGTCGCGACCGCCTGGACCATCTTGGCGCCGTCCCGGGTGATGCCGCCCTGCTCGTAGCGCTTTCCGACCATGAAGCCGGTGATGTTCTGGAGGAAGATCAGGGGAATCCGGCGCTTGGAGCAAAGTTCGACGAAGTGGGCCCCCTTGAGGGCGCTTTCGCTGAAGAGGACGCCGTTGTTGGCGACGATGCCCACCGGGTACCCCCACCAGCGCGCCTGGCCGCAGACGAGGGTGATCCCGTAGTTGGCCTTGAACTCGTGGAAGCGGCTGCCGTCCACCAGGCGGGCGATCAGCTCGCGCACGTCGAAGGGGTGTTTGGTGTCCTGGGGGAGGAGCCCGTAGATCTCCTCGGCCGCGTAGGCCGGGTCCTCGGGCGCCGCCACGTCGAGGCCCGCCGGCTTCGTCGTGTTCAGCCCGGCCACGATGTCTCGGCAGATCCGGAGCGCGTGGTCTTCGTTCTCCGCCAGGTGGTCGCTGACCCCGGAGACGCGCGCGTGCATCTCGGCGCCCCCGAGCTCCTCGGCCGTGACGTCCTCCCCGGTGGCCGCCTTCACCAGCGGAGGCCCGCCCAGGTAGATCGTGCCGGCCCCGCGCACGATGACGTTCTCGTCCGACATCGCGGGCACGTACGCGCCGCCCGCGGTGCACATCCCCAGCACGACCGAGACCTGCGCGATGCCGAGGGCGCTCATCGTCGCCTGGTTGAAGAAGATGCGCCCGAAGTGCTCCTTGTCGGGGAACACGTCGGCCTGCAGGGGAAGAAAGACGCCTCCGGAATCCACCAGGTAGACGCAGGGGAGGCGGTTCTCGATGGCGATCTCCTGGGCGCGAAGGTGCTTGCGGATGGTCTCCGGGAAATAGGTCCCGCCCTTCACGGTCGAGTCGTTGGCGACGACGACGCACTCGCGTCCCGAGATCCGGCCGATCCCCGTGACCATGCCGGCCGCGGGCACCTCGTTGTCGTGGTGGCCCCAGGCCGCGAGAGGGGACAACTCGAGAAAGGGAGTCTCGGGATCGATCAGCTTGTCGATCCGCTCCCGGACCAGGAGCTTGCCCCGCTTGCGCTGCGTCGCGACGGCGGCCTCCGGACCTCCCTTGCGCACTTGTGCCAGGCGGTCCCGGAGCAGCTGCGCCAGGCGCCGGTGATGGGCGGCATTGGCGTTGAACTCGGGGGAGGCCGGGTCGACCCGGCTGCGGATGGCGTCCATAGGATCACCCTAAGTCTACTTCTTGAGGGGTATCCCCGCCAAGCGTCTGGAGTGCGGCGGATTCGCCACGGAGCCCACAAAGCCCCCAGAGCAGAATCTTCTCTGCAGGGCTCCGAGGGCTCTGTGGCCAATCAGGTGAGGATTGTGGGCCTTCGGGAGGCTAGCGGGGGCGGCGGCGCGGGATCTCTTCCTGGAGGTACTTGACGATATCGCGCGTGTCGGTGCCCGGGCCGAAGAGGCGGCCCACGCCGAGCTTGGAGAGCTCCTCGGCGTCGTCGGGCGGGATGATGCCGCCGCCGCAGAGCAGCACGTCGTTCATCTTCTTCTGCTTCATGAGCTCGAGGATTTCCGGGAAGAGCGTCATGTGGGCGCCCGAAAGGATGGAGACGCAGACGGCGTCGGCGTCCTCCTGGAGGGCGGCGTTCACGATCATGTCGCAGGTCTGGTGCAGCCCCGTGTAGATGACCTCGAAACCGGCGTCGCGGAGCGCGGCCGCCACCACCTTGGCGCCGCGATCGTGACCGTCCAGCCCGGGCTTCGCCACGATGATCCGGAACTTCCTCTGGCTCGCTTGCTTCATCGAAGTTACCAATAGATCGGCGGCTCGCGCCATTCGCCGAATTCCACCTTCAACGTGTCGACGACTTCGCCCAACGTCACCCCCCGCTTGACGCCGTCCAGGAGCGGGGGCATCAGGTTCGTGCCGTCCTTGGCCGCCTTCCGGATGGTTTCCAGCGACAGGCGCACGGCGCCCCCGTCGCGCTTCTCTTTGAACTTGCGGACGTCCTCGATCTGGTCCCGCTCCACCCTGGGGTCGATCTTGAGGGTCGGCATCGGCTTCTCGTCCTTCTCGACGAAATCGTTCACGCCGATGTTGATGTAGCGCCGCTCTTCCACGTCCTTCTGGAACTGGTAGGCGGCCTTGGCGATCTCGAGCTGCGGATAGCCCTGCTCGATCGCCGCCACCATGCCGCCTCGGCGCTCAATCTCCTGGAAGATCTTCTCGCACTCGACCTCCATGCGGTCCGTGAGGGACTCGATGAAGTGGGCGCCCGCCAGCGGGTCCACGCGCTCGGTGAGCCCGGACTCGTGGGCCAGGATCTGCTGGGTGCGCAGCGCGATTTTCACGGCCTCCTCGGTGGGCAGGGCGAGCGCCTCGTCCATCGAGTTGGTGTGCAGGGACTGGGTGCCGCCCAGGACGCCCGCGAGGGCCTCGACGGCCGTCCGGACGATGTTGTTCTCGGGCTGCTGGGCGGTCAGCGAGCAGCCCGCGGTCTGCGTGTGGAAGCGCAGGCGCCAGCTCTCCGGGTTCTGGGCGCCGTAGCGTTCCTTGAGGCGGCGCGCCCAGATGCGGCGGGCGGCTCGGAACTTCGCGATCTCCTCGAAGAAGTTCATGTGGGAGTTGAAGAAGAACGACAGCCGGGGCGCGAACTTATCCACCGGGATGCCGGCCTTCACTCCAAACTCCACGTAGGTGAACCCGTCCATCAGCGTGAACGCGAGCTCCTGCAGCGCCGTCGAGCCTGCCTCGCGGATGTGGTAGCCCGACACCGAGATCGTGTTCCACTTCGGCACATGGTCGGCGCAGAACGCCATCATGTCCGTGATGATGCGCATCGACGGGAGCGGGGGGAAGATCCACTCCTTCTGGGCGATGTACTCCTTGAGGATGTCGTTCTGGATCGTCCCCCGGAGTTTCTCCGCCGGGACGCCCTGCCGCTCCGCCGTCGCGATGTAGAAGGCCATCAGGATCATCGCGGTGGGGTTGATGGTCATGGAGGTCGACACTTCGCCCATCGGGATGCCCCGGAACAGCGTCTCCATGTTCTCCAGGGTGCAGAGCGCCACGCCCTCCCGCCCGACCTCGCCCTTGGAGCGGGCGTGGTCCGAGTCGTAGCCCATCAGGGTCGGCATGTCGAAGGCGGTCGAGAGCCCGGTCTGCCCGTGCTCGAGGAGGTAGAGGAAGCGCTTGTTGGTGTCGGCCGCGGTGCCGAACCCGGAGAACATCCGCATGGTCCAGACCTTGCCGCGGTACATCGTCTTGTAGGGGCCGCGGGTGAACGGGTACTCCCCGGGCTCGCCCAGGTCGCGGGCCTGGTCCGCGCCCGTGCGGTCCTCCGGACGGTAGACGACCTTGTCGGCGGGAACGACGGTCCCCGGGAAGCGCGAGCGGCTGGGCAGCGACGGGCTCATCGGAGCACCTCCCGGACCAGGTCCTGCGCCCCCTGGTAGGGCGACTGGCGGTGGGCCAGCACGCTGTCGACGGCCTGCGCCACCTTGCGGTCGGCACCGCTGCCGTCCCAGAGATTCTTCTGGATCAGGAACTCCGCGATCTGCTTGATCCGATCCTCCATGTTCTCACGACGCCGTGCCTGGAAATTGCCGTCGGCCCGCCGGGCTTCCACGAGCTTGTCGATCGCGGCCACCAGCTCCGGGATGCCCTTCCCCCGGATCGCCTCCATGGTCACGATCGGAAGGTCCCGACGGTTCCGCAGTCCCAGCTCGAACGCCGTCTTCAAATCGTGCTCCAGCCGATCCGCGCCTCCGCGGTCGGCCTTGTTGATCGCGATGATGTCGGCGATCTCCAGGAGACCCGACTTCATCGCCTGGATGCCGTCCCCCGACTCCGGAGAGAGCATCACGACGACGCAGTCCGACGCCCTCGAGATCTCGATCTCCGACTGCCCCACGCCGACGGTCTCGATCAGGATGACCGTGCGGCCCGAGGCGTCCAGGAGATCGGCGGCGTCCTGGGTCGTCCGGGCGAGCCCGCCCGCGGTCCCCCGGGTGGCCATCGACCTCATGAAGACCCGGCCGCCTTCGGCCATCTTCGCCATCCGGATCCGGTCGCCCAGCAGCGCCCCGCCGGTGAACGGGCTCGTCGGGTCGACCGCGATGATCGACACCTTCTCCCCGCGGGCCGTGTACGCCGCCGTCAGCTCGTCGACCGTCGTGGACTTGCCGACCCCGGGGGGCCCCGTCAGCCCGATCCGGAGGGCGGTTCCGACCTTGGGGGCCAGCGCGTCCAGGACCTCACGGGCCTCCGGCGCGCCGTTCTCCACGAGGGAAATTCCCCTGCTGATCGCCAGGAAATCGCCCCTCAGCACTTCATCCGCGAGCGGCATGTCGGGGCACTATACCACGGCCCGCAAAGGCTTTGCAAGCAGGCCCCCGGGAGGGCTATAATCCGGTCCTCCCCCAAATGAACGCCCCATGAAGCTGGGACTTCTCGGCGGAAGTTTCAACCCAATCCACCACGGCCACCTGATTTCCGCAACCCGGGCGGCGGAAGCCGTGGGGCTGGATCGGGTGCTGTTCATTCCCGCCGCGCTGTCCCCCCTCAAGAACGGCAACGGCCTCGCCCCCGCGCGCGACCGCTGGGCCATGCTGCGGCGGGCGCTGAAAGGAAACCCCCTCTTCAAAGCCACCGATCTCGAGCTGCGCCGGGGAGGCGTCTCCTACACCGTCGACACGCTCCGGGAGCTGAAGCGGCGGACGAAGGCGAGCCTCTTCTGGATTCTGGGGGCGGACGCGGCCCGCCTGCTGCCCCGCTGGAAATCCATCGAGGAGGTGCGGGGACTGGCCTCCTTCATCATCCTCCCCCGTCCGGGCGACAGGGTTCCCCCAAAAATGCCGAAAGACCATATAGTAAGAGCACCGCTCCTGGAAATCTCGAGCAGCGAGATCCGCGACCGCGTCCGGCAGGGCCTCTCGGTCCGCTACCTCGTGCCCGATTCCGTGGAACGCTACCTCCGCGAGAAAGGTCTGTACCGCTGATGGTTGCCGCGATCGTCAAGGCGCAACGCTGGTTCGAGAACTCCTGCGCGGGAGCCGGCTACACCCTGGATCTCTTCCTCCGGGCTGCGGGGCAGATCCCCCTGCTGGGGCGCAAGCGCCGGGAGATGATCCAGCAGCTGGCCCTGACCACCCTGGGCAGCCTCCCCGTCGTGTTCATCACCGCCCTCTTCACCGGCATGATCGTGTCGCTGCAGACCGGCCAGGTGCTGCGCGACTTCGGGCAGGAGAGCTCGCTCGGATACATCGTCACCATCGGCATGTGCCGCGAAATGGGCCCGGTCTTCACGTGCCTCTCCCTCGCCGGCCTGGTGGGATCCACCTACGCGGCCGAGATCGGCACCATGAAGGTCTCGGAGGAGGTCGACGCCCTCGAGGTCATGTCGATCGATCCGGTGTACTACCTCGTCATGCCCCGGCTGATCGCCCTGTCCCTGGCGGCGGTGGCCCTGACGACCTACGCCAACGTGATCGGCATCGCCGGCGGCGCGCTGGTGGCCCGCTCGAACTTCGACGTCGACCTCGAGATCTTCCTCAAGAACGGCCGCGACGCCCTCAAGCTGAAGGACATCTACGGGGGGCTCCTGAAGTCCTTCCTCTTCGGGACCACCATCTCGATCGTCGCCTGCGCCCAGGGGCTGCGGGCGGACGGCGGCCCCGCCGGCGTCGGCCGTGCCACGCTCCGCTCGGTCGTCATCAGCTTCATGCTGATCCTCGTGTTCGATTACCTGCTCACCTGGATGATCTGGTGAGCCCCGCAAGCCCGTTTTCCTGTCCCTGAACCGATCCATGCCGATCAATGCTATAGTTACCCCAGTGGAAGGGACCAACGAAACTCCGTCCGTCGCCCATCCGACGCCGATCAGCTATCGCCCCATGATGGCCCCGGCGGCAATCGAACTCTGCGACCTCACCAAGACCCTCAGCGGCCGCACGGTCCTGGACGGGGTTTCGCTCGCCATCCAGAAGGGCGAGACGATGTCCATCATGGGCGGCTCGGGCGCCGGCAAGAGCGTGACCCTGAAGCACATCGTCGGCCTGATGAAGCCCGACCGGGGCTGCGTGAAGGTGGACGGCGTGGACGTCACCAATACCAACCACGGCTCCCTCGAGACGGCCCGGCGGAAGATCGGCTTCTGCTTCCAGGGATCGGCGCTCCTGAACTCGCTGTCCGTCTTCGAGAACGTGGCGCTTCCCCTCCGGGAGCATGAACGGATCGCGGAGGACGAGGTCCGGCGGCGCGTCGAGGAGAAGCTCGTCCTGGTGGGCCTGAGCGAGGCGAGCCAGAAGCTGCCCTCGGAGATTTCGGGCGGCATGAAGAAGCGCGTCGGCCTGGCGCGCGCCATCATCCGCAACCCGGCGATCATCCTCTACGACGAGCCGACGGCGGGACTGGATCCCGTGATGGGCCGCACCATCAACGACCTCATCCTCGACATGCAGAAGAAGCTCGGCGTCACCTCCGTCCTGGTGACGCACGACATGAGCAGCGCGTTCCGGGTCTCCAACCGCATGGCGATGCTGCTCAAGGGAAAGATCCTCAAGGTCGGCACGCCCGACGAGTTCCGCGCGAGCGAAGACCCGTTCATCAAACAATTCATCTACGGCGAGTCCGAGGGCCCCCTGACGAGGACACCCGCATGAATAAGGGGGGCTGGCTCGGCTTCGTCTTCTTCGTCGCCCTGGTGATCCTGGGCTTCGGCACCCTCCTGGTGAAGAACTGGAAGCCGTTCGCCCATCCCCAGAAGCTGACCATCCACTTCGAGCGCGCGATGGGCCTCAAGGCCGGCGCCGACGTGCGTGTGGACGGCATCCTCTTCGGACGCGTGGACTCCGTCACCCTTCATCCGGTGCGGGGCGTGCTCGTCACTGCTAACGTCGACGAGCCGATCATCCTCTACCAGGACGCGGAGATCCTGGTCGAGTCGTCCTCCGTGCTCGGCGGCAACATCGTCTCGATCCGCCGGGGGAAGAAGGAACCTCCCCTGCTGCTCACCGAACAGCTCACGGGCAAGTCGCAGCCGGGCCTGGAAGTGGTGGGCGAACTGGTCGACGAGAACCGGGAGAACCTGCGGCAGCTGATCGCCAACCTGAAGGACGTCTCCGAGACGATCAAGAACGGCCAGGGCACCATCAGCAAGCTCCTCAAGAGCGACGAGCTTCACAAGGAACTCGTCACCACCATCACGGACGCCCGCACGGAGATCAAGAAGGTCGGCGACAACGTCACCAAGAACCTGACCGACCTGACCAACAAGATCACCGACAAGCTCGACCACGCGCAGGGCCCGGCGGGCGCGTTCCTCAACGACAAGAAGATGACGGAGAAGCTGGACCGCATCATCACGAACGTCGAGGACACCAGCAAGAACCTCAAGGAGATCACGGACTCCGTCAAGAAGGGAGAAGGCGCGCTCGGGAAGATGGTCAACGACAAGGAGATGGGCGACAAGCTCAAGTCGACCATCGACAACGTCGAGAAGGCCAGCGAGTCGATCCGGAACATCGGCGGCAAGCTGGAGACCGGCGAAGGCTCCGTGGGCCGCCTCCTCCAGGACGACGAGCTCTACGAGCAGGCCCGGCGGACCCTGGACGACCTCGACCGCTTCTTCAGCCGCGCCTCGCGCGCGGTCCTCGAGGTGGCCACCGACTACGAGAGGTTCCCGGACACCAAGAGCTCCATCGCCCACCTGGGCATCCGGATCGGGCCGGACGAGGACAAGTTCATCTACGCCGGCGCGGCCATCTGGGCCCTGGACAAGACCGAGACCGCCATCACGTTCAAGAACCAGATCAAGAAGGACGAGAGCGAGACCTTCTTCAAGGCGGACTTCTACGTCGGCTACCGGGCCAAGTGGATGCTCGACCAGCACCTGACGGTGCGGGGCGGCCTGCTGGAAGGCAAGCCCGGCGGCGCGCTCGACTTCACCTGGGACGACTGGGGCGTCTTCACGTACCCGGTGAAGTTCACCGTGATGGCCCGCGACGCCTACGGCAGCGTCGCCCGGGAGGACATCGACGAGGGCATTTCGGGGCCCCTGGTGCGGGCCTGGATCAACTTCCCCCTCTGGATTCGACGGGGGAGCTGGTATGAGACCCTGCTGAGCCGGATCCAGTTCGTCGGCGGCTTCGACCGGATCGGGAAAGATCCGGGCTACTTCCTCGGCATCTCGCTCGACTGGCCGGACGAGGACATCCGGACGATCATCGGCCTGATCGGCACCGCCAAGTAGGCGTCACTCCTCAGGGCCGCTTCCTAGTCGCCGTAGATCTCCAGCGACTTCGTGGACATGAGGTAGATTCGCCCGCGCCAGGCGACCGCGGGGGCCGCCAGCTCGCCCGGCGTGTCCGACGGGAGGACCAGGTCCGTCCGGTCCAGGCGCACGTATCCTTCGGCCTGGCGGTCGTAGACGATCACGATCGGCTTCTCGCCGGACTCGCCCGGCTGCGAGGCGCGGGGCGTCGACAGGATTTCGAAGTTGCCCGCGTCGTGCGTCATCGTCGCCAGCGTCGTGTCGTTCATCAGGGGCGCCTTGGCGTCCCAGGCCGGCTCGACGCCCGTCGCCGATTTCAGGCGGAACGCCGTGATGTAGGCCCGTCCGGACGTGCCGCCTCCGACCTTCTCCCGGGGCACGTTGTAGACGTAGAGCATCCCGTCCGCGCCGATGCCCAGCCCGGCGGGCCGGTTGACCGGGAGCGTCCGCCCCTCCAGGAGCGACACGGAGCGGTCCTTCAGGTCCGCCGTCTTCCACACCCAGATCTTGTGATCCGCGCCGGCCTGCGGGGGCGAGACGACCAGCGCGATGTAGTCGCGGTCGGCCGCCAGCGCGCAGGTGCTGTAGTTGAAGTTCTGGGGCATGAACTTCTGCTGCAGGGGAATCTCCACGGGCTTGAAGCTCGTGCGCGAGGGGTTGAGGTTGAGGCTGTACAGGGTCCGGTCGCGGCGCTCGGGGATGTCCGCGACGTAGTAGAACACGCCGTTTTCCTCGTCCACCGCGTGCGCCAGCTTCTGACCCAGCAGCGGGCGGCGCTGCGGCTCCCGGAGCGCCGCGCCCTCCGCCCGGGCCCCCGCCTGGGCGGGGATCAGCCAGAGCGACCACTCGTACATGCCGGCCCGCGAGCTCATGTGCAGGAAGCTCACGTGGTCGGCGAAGTACTTCCCCATGAACTCGATCCGGAACTCCTGGAACGGGTTGGCGGCCTCGAAGGGGAACTTCCGGGCCCAGAGGACCTCGCCGGTGAAGTCGCTCAGGCAGAAGAGCAGATGGTGCGCCTCGTCGGGCTTGAAGAGCACCGGAGCCCCGGGCGACGGCAGCCGCATCGGGTCGGCATAGCGGTCGCTCCGGATCGCCTCGTACAAATACAGCCGCCCTTCGGTCGCGTGGAAGGCGTGGAAGTGGAAGCGGTCGCGCGAGACCCGGAACGTCCACTGCACCTCGCCCGTCGCCAGGTCGATCGACGCCAGCTGGTCCTCCCAGGCCACCGCCAGGGCCCCTTCGCGGGTGTACGACGCGCCCACGATCGCGGGGCGGAGGTCCGCCGGCATCGCCGAGAGGGTGGCGCGGATCTTCAGGTCCGCGCCGGCGCGGCGGGCGGCGATCTCCACCGAGGCACCCGGGGCGAGCCCCGAGAAGAGCTCGCCGGCCGTCGCGCAGCGCAGCGGAACCCCGTCGACCGACAGGAGCAGGTCGTCCTTCTTGACGCCGGCCTTCTCGGCGGGCGAGCCCTGCTTGACGAAGAGGACCGAGAGGCCCTGGGGAGCGTCGCCGTAGAGCACGCCCAGCCAGGCGCCCGGATGCGGGCGCGCCCAGAGGCGCGTCTTCGCCTTCAGGTCCCAGAGCTCCACCGTCGAGCCGCGCTTGAAGAGCTCGCGGTCCGCCCCGAGGGTCCCCGGCTCCGCCCCGATCGGGCAGAGCGGCTGGTGCCCGGTGGCGACGCCCTGCGGGTCGAAGGACGGCTTGACCGGCTCGAGCTCGCCCACCAGGCGGAGCGGCCCCTTCAGGGACGTCTCGGGCCGAGGCCGGCGCGCCAGCTCGGCCAGGCGCCGTTCCACGTACTCCTTCACCGGCTCCTCGACGCCCCCGTCGCGCACGAGCGACTCGTCGGCGAAGCGCTCGCCGAAGCGGCCGAGTTCGAACTTGAGGCGGTCGAGGTCGCCGAGCTTCTCGAGCAGTTCGAGGAGCTCCTTGTAGGCGTCGAAGTTGAGCTTCAGCTTGAAGCGGTCCTGGAAATCGCCGTAGAGGGCGCGGAGCTTGTCGAGCTTCCCCTGCTTGAGGAGCGCGTCGCGCATCTTCCCGAAGGCCTCACGGGCAGCCTTCGAGTTCGGGAAGCGGTCCATCACGTCGCGCAGTCCGTCGACGCTCTCGTCCTTGACCTTCTTCAGGGCCTCGGCGGCCTGCTTCTCGACCTCGCTGTAGGCTCCGGGCGCCTTCGAGACGATGTCGTCGATGCGGCGGGCCGCGTGGTCCCACAGCTTGGTCACGTCCTCGCGCTCGCGGTGGAGCAGCGAGCGGCCCTTCGTGATGAGTTCCTGGTACTGGTTCACGGCCTCCTGCCAGAGCCCGAGGCCCTCGTAGGTGCCGGCCAGGCGCTTGACGGCCTCGGCCTCCGAATCGCGGTCCCAGGCGAACTGCTTCGCGAAGCCGTAGCACTCCAGGGCCTTTTCGGCGTCGGCCTTCCTCGCGGCTTCGGCCGTGCGCTTCGCCGACTCCGCGGAACGGAGCTGGGACGCAGCGTTCCGCTTGGCCTCCTCGTCGCCCTTCTTCTCCGCCTCGTCGCGCTGCTTCAGGGCGTCCTGGACCTGGCGGGTCGCTTCCGCCACCTGGCGGCCGCCCTCCTCGCTGCGCTTGGCCGCGTCGTCGCCGCGCTTGAGGAAGATCGCGTGCAGCTCGCGGCGCACCTCGCGGACCTTCTCGGCGTAGCGGGCGTCGCCCTCGACCGCGCGGATGAACGACAGGTAGGCCTCGCCGGCGTCCTCGAGGCGCTCGTTCTCCCGCATCGTCTCGCCGTATTCCAGCAGCGACTCGGCGTGCGGCGGGCTCTGGTTCAGGCGCCGGGCGTACTGGTTCCGAAGTGTCTCGACGTCCGTGTACACGGCGATCTTGTTCGTGGCGACGATGAGGTAGTTCCCCGCCACCAGGAGGTTGCCGTACTCGTTGGGCTCCTTCCATGCGGGGCGCTCGACGACCTTCCAGGTCCGCACGTCGTAGACGCCGAGGCCGCCCAGGGGGTTGCTGTCGTCCTCGCCCATCACGGGCAGGTAGGCGTAGTCCTCCGTGATGGCGCCGCGGCCGGCGCCCCGGCAGGCGGACGCGATCAGGTAGTTCGCGCGGAAGCAGAGGCCCCTGTCGTCGCGCAGCCGCAGCTCGAACGACTTGGCCGCGCCGGCGATCACGAGCTCGTCGTTCACCGGCCCGAGGAGGTGCAGCATCGACTTCCAGTCGAGGTCCGTGTGCATCTCGCCGGGGGCCGGCAGCTTGACCTCTTCGCCGCTGGACGCGTCGAAGGCCATCATTTCGGCTTTGTCCTGCGCCAGCACGAAGAGCATGCCGTTCCAGAGCACGGGCGGGTTGGCGGGACGCTTGAACTTGGCCTCCATGATGCCGGTGTTGGGCTGCATGACCCGCCCGGCGCGGCGGTAGCGCGCCAGCCACTGGAGGGCGCCGTTGGCGGGGTTGAGGGCGCCGACCACGCCGAGGTTCGTCTGGACGTAGAGGGTGCCGCCCTGTTCGGCCAGCATCGGCAGGTAGGCCGGGAGGAAGCCGATGCCGTTCATGAAGACGCCCTGAAGGCCCGGCACCGACGACAGGAACGTCGTCCAGAGGGGCCGGCCGGTCTTCCGATCCAGGCAGATCACCCGGCTCTCCACCTCGCCCATCGGGGACGTGCAGATGCCGAGGTAGAGGCGGTCGCCCCGGACGAGCGGCGGCGCCGCGTAGGAGAAGTTGCGCTCGTAGAACTCCTTGCAGACCGTCTTGAACTCGTCGAGCAGCGGCGCCAGGTCCGAGTCCCACACGAGCTTGCCGCTGGGGATGTGCAGGCACTTCACGGCCGTCACGCCCTCGAAGCCGTCCTGGTTCTGCTGGTTGGGGTCGCGCGGGCGGGCCTCGGGGCTGGAGTACATCGTCGCAAAGGCGTACTCGCCGTCGATGGTGACGCCGACGTAGGGCCGGCCGTACTGGCCGCCGCTGACCTGGCCGGGCCGCGCGATCGGCTTCTCCGAGGGGTACTTCCAGTAGACGCCCGAGGTGGTGGACTTCCCTTTCACGCGGGCGGGGTCGACGGCCACGACGCGGGAGCCGTCGGTAAAGATCACGTACTCCTTGCCGCGGACCCGGGCGTAGGCCGGCATCAGCGGGAACTCGGGGTACGGGGGCGGCCCCTGCACGTCCATGCGGAAGGGGCGGCCGCGGATGATCTGCCGGACCACGACCTGCTTCTGCTGCGGCTCGGCGGGCGCCTCCGCGACGGGCTCGCCCTTGTCCTCGTTGAAGTCGTAGACCCAGCGCCGGATGTCGTTGCGGACGCCCAGGGTCGGGCGTCGCAGGCGTTCCTCGGGCTCCGGCACGTAGGGCATCTTGGCCGGGCGGAGCGCGGCGGGCCGCTCCGGCATGGCCATCTGGGCGACGTACCCCGCGACGTCCACCGTCTGCCCGCCCAGGCTGATCTTCCCCTCGACCTTGTTCGCGGCGAGGTACTTGCGGAGGTCCGCGAGCGCGCCCGCATTTTCCGAGACCCGGCAGGCATTGGCGACCCGCGCCGCCGTGACGGCCCGCGGGATCCGGCTGTCGGGGTAGAGCCGCAGGAGCCGGTTCCACCACGAGCGGGCTTCCTCGACGCGGCCCTCGTCGAAGGCCTGCGCCGCCAGGGTGTCGATGACTTCGTCGGTACCGGTGGCGAAGAAGTATTCCTCGACGGCCCGTTCGACGTCGCGGCGGACGCCGGACTCGCGGGCCTTCTCGAAGGCGGCGCGCGCCTTGCCATCGTTCTCGAAGCGGTAGTAGTCGAAGGCCTCCTTGGGGAGCTTGGCGATGCGGCCCAGGAAGTACTCGCGGACGCTGGTCCAGCGGTCGGGGGCGATCTGGACCACGCTCTGGCCGTAGCGGCGGACCGCGAATTGGTAGTGCTCGAAGAGGCCCTTCCAGTCGCGGGATTCCTCGCACTTCTTGGCGCGCTCGAGGAAGTCCTTCTTCACCTCCTCGAGGTAGATCGTTTCGTCCTGCTGCTGCTGCTGCGCTCCTTCGGCGGGACCGATGAGCAGAGGGGCCGCGGCGGGGATCAGCAGGAGAACGGCCGGAATGCAGCGGAACGGCGTCTTCACGGGCTCAGCCTCCTCGCGCCATAATACTATATTATTGGACGCACGGGAGGAGAGACCTGTTGCGGGGTTTCGGAGCCCCCGGCTTTATTTGAACTGCCGGAGCAGGTTGACGAAGCGCTTGATCTCCTCGTGCACCCGCTTCGACTGGGACACCACCAGCACGCCGTTCGTGAGCGTGATCGACGCGTTGGGGTTCTCGTCCCAGCTCTTGTCGCCGGTATTCTGCTTCACCATGTCGGTGATGAACTCTTCCGTGATGGTCGAGCGGGGCTCCTCGAGGGTGAACGTGGCGCCGGTCAGCGGGCCGCCGCCGCCCTTCTGGGGGGAGACGAGCTCGACCTTGGGGCCGGCGAAGTCCTGGATTTTCACCAGCAGGTCGCGGACGTCGTAGAGCTGAAGCGTGACGGCCTTGTCGATCTTGCCCTTGGGGACGACCAGGAGCACGCCCTCCTTGTACATCGCGGTCAGCTCGCGGGAGCTCAGCATGAGCTTGAGCACCGACTTGAGCAGGAGGTCCTTCACCTTCAGGGTGATCTTGAGCTGGTCCTCGGACTGGCTCTTGTAGACCTCGGCGTCCACGACGATGTTCAGGCCCGTGAAGTCGCGCAGGAAGCCGATGGCTTCCTCGAGCGTCGAGTTGGTGAAGTCGACGGTCACGCGCATGCTGTTGAGTTTGTTGACGACTTCCTGCTTGCGCTGGTCGACGGTCTCGGTGCCGCCTTCCTGGGCCAGCGCCGGTAGGGCCGTCAACGCCAGGATCGCCGCCGTCAGCATCGTCTTCATCGTCACCCTCTAAGTATACGAGCCCCGTTCCCCGATCTCTACAGCTTTAGTCGCCGCCCGCCGGCCGAGGTAAAAGATTTTCGCAATAAAAAAGCGGCTTCCGGGGTCTCCGGAAGCCGCTTCGCAGCTTGAGGCCGGCCTAGCGGTACTGCCCCAGCAGGCCGAGCAGGCTTTCGATCTCGCGAAGGACCGAGGGGGTCTGGCTCACCACGAGGACGCCGTTCTGGAGGGAGATGGCGGCCTTGGGGTTGCTGTCCCAGGATCCGGTCCCGGTGTTCTCCTTGATCAGCTGGACCATGAAGTCCTCATCGACGGGCGGCGCCTTCGGCTCGTCGATGACGAAGATGCCGGTGTTGGTGATGTTGGTCTTGGTGGTCGGCCCGACCAGCTCCACGCGGGGACCCGCGAAGTCCTGGAGCTTCAGGAGCATGGAGCGGACGTCGAACATCCGCATCGACGTGGAGTCCTGGAGGTCCTCCTTCGGGAGGACGACGAGCGCGCCGTCCCGCCACGAAACGGTAAGGCCACGCGACGTGAGCATCAGCTTGAGGACGGACTTCACGGTGAGGTCCTTGACCTTGAGGCGGAGCTTGGAGTCCCCTTCCTTCTCCATGGCCTTGGGCATCATGACGAGGTTGAGGCCCGTGACCTCGCGCAGGTAGTCCATCGCCTCCGGGAGCCGGACGTCCTGGAAGTCGACCGTCACCTTCATGGTGTCGAGCTTCCGGACCGCGTCTTCCCTCGAATCGCCCGCCCACGCGAGCGCGCCCATCGCCATCAGCGCCGCCATCGTCTTCATCGCATCCTCCGTTCTAACGTGTCCGGAGATACGATGACGCCGCGAGGGGGCCGTAAAGAGAAATGCGCCGGGCGCCGCTATTTTCCGGACTGCACCTGGATCCGGACCAGCGCGCCCCGGAGTTCCGTCTCGCTCCCGATGGGACGGACCGAGGTGAGGATGTGGCGGTCGCGCACCACGAGCGAGGAGTCCACGGGCTTGCGGGAGGCCATCGCCTCCCGGACCCGGCGGGGCGTCTCGGGGTCGAAGGCGCCGAAGTCCGCCTTCTCGATCGGCTGATGCAGCGCGTCCTTGATCTTCTCGCCGAGCACCTGCGGGGCCGTGCGGTTGAAGAGGATGACGCGGCCCTCGCGGTTGACGCCGATCATGGCCGAGGCGTCGTTGTCGAAGATGTCCTGGTAGAGGCGGAGCGTGTCCGCCCACTTCGCAAGCTCCTGGGTGGCCTCGGCGAGCTGCTCCTTCTTCTCCTCAAGCCGCGCCTGGCACTGCTGGAGCTGGAATTCCTTGTGCTCGATCAGCTTGATCACCGAGCTGCCCTGGCCGCTCGACTGGCCCTGGCCCGGCAACCCCCCTTTGCGGATCTTCTCCTCGAGGTCGAAGAGGCGCTGCTTCAGCTTCTGGTTCTCCGTGAGGAGTTTGCGGACGGCGGTCTGTTCCTGATCGGCGGGGTCGGCGGACATGGCGCTACCTCCGGGAGTAAAACGTGACGACCGTATCTCCGTACTTCCGCTCGTCGACAACCTGCCCCCCCGCCACATCCCCCAGGCCTTCGCGGAGCCGATGCTCCGAAAGGACCCGCCCCTCGGGCCCCCGCAGGACCCGGCCCAGCAGCGTCTCGATCAGCCGGCGCATGTCGGCGTTCCGGTCCACGTAGTAGTCGTACGGCGGATCGACGAACACCAGATCCGCGGACTCCAGCCGGCCGGCCACTTCAAAGGCGTCCCCGTAGTGGGCCTGCCCCTTCCCGGCGAAGCCCAGGCGCTCGATGTTCTGCGCCGCCGCGTCGAGCGAGCGGCGGTCCACGTCGTAGAACAGCGCCCGCGCGGCGCCGCGGGAGAGCGCCTCGAGGCCGAGGCACCCGGTGCCCGCGAAGAGATCCACCACGGTCGCTCCTTCGAGCCGGGGCCGCAGGATCTCGAACAGCGAGATCCTCATCCGCGCCAGGGCGGGCCGCACGTCGAGGCCGGGGACGCTGAACAAGCGGCGCCCCTTCGCGGTCCCCCCCGTCAGCCGGGGGCCTTCGGGACCCTTCACGCGGGGCGGACCCCCGTTCTGCCCTCTAGTACCCCGTAGCGGGCCCGTTTCAGCTCGGGAATCCGCACGGCGCAGACCGTGATGATGCCGACGAAGAGGGCGAAGCCGATCAGGGTGATGATCGTCAGCACGACGAACCAGCGCCGGCTCTTCATCGGAGCCTCGGACGCCGGCGGCGGGGTCTCGCTCATTCGATCAGCGCCTTTCTGCGAAGCTGGTGGTGATAGTGCTGCGCGAAGCGGTGGGCCTCGTCGCGGACGTACATCATGAGCCTCAGGGCGGGCGACGACTTCTCCAGCGGGATCGGGCGGCCGTCGCGGAACAGAGTCTCCTCCTCCTTCGCCAGGGAGAGCACGATCGGCGGCTTCACCCCCAGGTCGGCCAGGGCCGAACGGGCGGAATTGAGCTGGCCGAGCCCTCCGTCGATCAGCAGGACGTCGGGGAACACCTTTCCCTCCTCGTCGAGGCGGCGGAAGCGCCGCGTCACCACCTCGCGGATCATCGCGAAGTCGTCGATCCCCTGGACGGTCTTGATTCTATACTTGCGGTACCCGCTCTTGAACGGGATTCCATCGACGAAATTCACGAGCGACCCCACGCTCTCGTCGCCCTGCACGTGGGCGATGTCCACCCCCTCGATGCTGCGCGGCGGCGACGACAGCCCCAGGACGCGTCCCAGCTCCTCCAGGCCGTCGCGGGGGTCCATCGGGGTGATGTCGCCCTCGATGTAATCGAGTTCCGAGCGCTTCGCCAGGCCCTCGAGGGAGCGGATCTGGTCGCGGAGCTCGGCCGCCCGCTCGAAGTCCAGGGCCTTCGAGGCGTCCTTCATCTTCGCCTGAAGCTGCGCCACGACCTCCTCCCGTCCCCCGCGAAGGAAGCGCCGGAGCAGGTCGATGTCCGCCAGGTAGCGCTCCTTCGAGATGCGGTCCGCGCAGGGCGCGCTGCAGCGGCCGATGGCGTGCAGGAGGCAGGGCCGGAAGAAGCGGCGCTTGGAGTCGCTCTCCCGCATCTCGATCGAGCAGGTGGCGAACTTCCAGATCTTCTGCAGCACCCGCACCGCGTCGCGGAGGTCGCCCGCGCTCGTGAAGGGGCCGTAGGTCTCCGCGTTCACCTCGTCGGTCTCGCGCACGACCCAGACCTTCGGGAAGTCGTCGAACTGCGTGATCGCCAGCATCGAGAACGACTTGTCGTCCTTGAGGCGGTCGTTGTAGCGGGGCTGGACGTCCTTGATGAGGCGGGCCTCCATCAGGAGGGCGTCCACCTCCGACGGCGCCTGCAGGACCTCGATGTCCTCGATCTTCGAGACCATCGTGCGGATCCGTGGGTCCCCATAGGACTCGTGGAAGTAGGTGCAGACGCGGTTCTTGAGGTTCTTCGCCTTGCCGATGTAGAGCGTCCGCCCCTTGTCGTCCTTCATGAAATAGACGCCGGGGGTCTCGGGGAGGGCCTCCAGGGTCTTCTTCAGCTTCTCGGGGGACACCGCGGCATTATAGCGAAGACGGCGCCGCCTTGCCCGACCCTCTTTTCCGCCCCCGTTTCTTTTGACTTCAGGGGGGTCGATGCCTAGAATACCCGCCCTATGGCCGAGGCCACCCACACTCACACGCACGAGGAGAAGAAATTCTCCCCGACCTCCAAGATCGAGGAGGTCGGTCCCTGCAAGCTGAAGATCTCCATCGAGGTCTCGGCGCAGCGGGTCAAAGAAGAAATCGATCACAAGTACAAGGACCTCAACGAGTCCATGGCGCTGCCCGGCTTCCGCAAGGGCCATGCTCCCCGGAACGTCCTGGAGCGGAAGTTCGGCAAGGCGCTCCTGGACGATCTGAAGTTCGAGCTCCTGAGCGGCTCCTTCGAGGAAGTCAAGGAGGAGAAGAAGCTCGAGCCGGTCGGCGAACCCGAGCTGGAACCCGAGAAGATCGTGCTCGAAGAGGGGAAGCCCTTCGTCTACGAGATGAAGATCGAGGTCCGGCCCACCTTCGAGATCAAGAACTACGAAGGCATCAAGGTCACCAAGCCCGCGATCGTCGTCGAGGACAAGGACATCGACGCGGTCCTGAAGGGATTCCAGGAGTCCAAGGCGGAGCTCGTGTCCGCCGAGGACGGCGTCGCCCGGGAGAACGACCAGCTGACCGCCGACTTCACCCTGATGGTCGACGGGGCCGCGGTCGAGACGGGCGAGAACAACACGGTCTTCCTCACCCCCGACATCCAGTTCTTCGGCAAGGAGCTGCCGGAGTTCTACAAGGCGATCCTCGGGAAGAAGGTCGGCGACAGCGTCGAAGTGCCCGTCAAGCTCCCGGACACCTTCGGCAACAAGGCCCACGCGGGCAAGGACGCCGTCATCAAGACGACGCTCAAGTCCGTCAAGCAGAAGAAGCTGCCGCCCGTGGACATGGAGTTCGTGAAGGCGAACTTCAAGGACTTCGACTCGATCGACGAGCTCCGGCAGGACCTGAAGAAGCGCATCGAGCGCGAGAAGGAAGCCCAGGGCCGCGCCACGATGGGCGAAAAGATCGTCGAAGACCTGGTGAAGGCCAACGACTTCCCGATGCCTGAAGGGCTCATCGCCTCGGGCACGGAGGAGGCGCTGCGCCGGACCCACATGGACCTCGCGATGAAGGGGACCCCCGACGAGGAGATCCAGAAGGCCCTCGAGAAGGAGAAGTCCCAGTCCCGCGAGAACATGGCAAAGGCCCTCAAGGCGCACTTCATCCTGGAGCACCTGGCCAACAAGGAAAAGATCTACGTCACGGAAGACCAGGTCGAAGAGCGGGTGCAGCAGCTGGCCGGGCAGTACGGCAAGTGGCCGCACGAGATGAAGGCGTACCTGGAGGAACGCGGGCTCCTCAGCCAGCTCCGCCGTTCGATGCGGGAAGAGCTCGTGAAGGAATATCTGCTGTCCAAGGCCGTTATCGAAGAAGAAAAGAAGTAGTCGGGACACAGAACACAGTTCCCAGAACGAGGAACCGGAACGAGATATGGGCTATCTGACCCCCGTCGTCATCGAGAAGACCGGCCGCGGCGAGCGTTCGTACGACATCTGGTCTCGCCTGCTCAAGGACAGGATCATCTTCATCGGCACCCCGATCGACGACTACATCGCCAACCTCGTCATCGCCCAGATGCTCTTCCTCCAGATGGAGAACAAGAGCCAGGACATCAACGTCTACATCAACACCCCCGGCGGCTACGTGAACGCCGGCATGGCGATCTACGACACGATGCAGTTCGTCCACTGCGACGTGGCGACCTATTGCATCGGCCAGGCCTCGAGCATGGGCGCCCTGCTGCTGGCGGCGGGCACCAGGGGCAAGCGCTATGCCCTGCCCCACTCGCGCATCATGATGCACCAGCCCTCGGGCGGCGCCCAGGGCACCGCGGCCGACATCAAGATCCAGGCCGACGAGATCCTCAACCTGAAGAAAATCCTCACCAAGCTGTTCTCGAAGCATACCGGGCAGGGCCTGGACAAGGTCGCCCGGGACAGCGATCGCGATCACTTCATGTCCGCCGATGAGGCCAAGAAGTACGGTCTTGTGGACGAGGTCGTCGAGTCCCTCAAGGATGTGGAGCCCACCAAGGGCGGCGGCGACATGGCCGCTCGAGAGGACCGCTAAGAATCCCCGGAATTCTAATTCCCGCAGCCCTGCTGCGGGCGGAGTAGCCGTGCCCAAAATTTCCGCAATCCCAAACGGGTTCCCTGACGATATAATGGCGAGAGTGAGGGAACAGCGCCCATGACCACCAAGAAGCGGGGGACCGACGATCGTTTCTGCACCTTCTGCTCCAAGAGCCGGGGCGAGGTGCGCAACCTGATCGCCGGACCCGGCGAGATCTGCATCTGCGACGAGTGCGTCGAGATCTGCAACCAGATCCTCAAGGTCGAGAAGAAACCCTCGGGCGCGAAGCTCAAGTCCAGCCACCGCCCCTACCCCCTCAAGCGGCTGCCCGTCCCCTCCGAGATCAAGGCGGAGCTGGACCGCTACGTCGTGGGCCAGGAGCGCACCAAGAAGGCGCTCTCGGTCGCGGTGAACAACCATTACAAGCGCATCATGAACCCGGTGGAGAACGACGTCGAGCTGGAGAAGTCCAACATCCTGCTCATCGGCCCCACCGGCTCCGGCAAGACCCTGCTGGCCCGCACCCTCGCGAAGATCCTCGACGTCCCCTTCGCGATCGGCGACGCCACGACCCTGACCGAGGCCGGCTACGTTGGCGAGGACGTGGAGAACCTGCTCCTCAAGCTGCTCCACGAGACCGACTTCGACGTCGAGCGCGCCGAGCGCGGCATCGTCTTCATCGACGAAATCGACAAGATCGCCAAGACCCAGAACAATCCGTCCATCACCCGCGACGTGTCGGGCGAAGGCGTGCAGCAGGCGCTGCTCAAGATGCTCGAGGGCACGATGTCCAACGTGCCGCCCCAGGGCGGCCGCAAGCATCCCGAGCAGGAGTACATCCAGATCGACACGACGCACATCCTGTTCATCTGCGGCGGCGCCTTCGACGGACTGGAGAGCATCATCTCCCGTCGCTGCGGCAAGAAGCAGATCGGCTTCAAGACCGACGTGCCCTCCGGCGGCAACATGGACGAGCGCGAACTGGGCGACGCCCTGGAGAAGGTGGAGCCCGAGGACCTGATCGAGTTCGGCATGATCCCCGAGTTCGTCGGCCGCCTCCCGGTGCAGTGCGTGGTCCGCCCCCTCTCGGAGGACCAGCTCACCCAGGTGCTCGTCGAGCCCAAGAACGCCCTCATCCGCCAGTACAAGCGTCTCTTCGAAATGGAGAACGCGAAGCTGGAGTTCACCCACGACGCCCTCCGCGCGATCGCCCGCAAGGCGATCGAGAAGAAGACCGGCGCCCGCGCCCTGCGGCAGCTGGTCGAGGGCCTGATGCTGGACGTGATGTACGAGCTCCCCTCGCGCAAGGACCCGCGCGAGTACATCATCACGGACAAGAACGTCCGCGGCGAGGAGCCCGTCATCGCGCGCCCGCTCAAGGCGGCGAAGAAGGAAAACGAGAAGAAGGAAACCGCCTAGCCCAGGCGGCAGACTTCCCCCCCCATTCCCTTCGCAGAGACACTATCTCTCCGGCGTGATTCCCTGGTCTTGGGGGGTTATCCGCGCGCGAGGGACACCAGCGCCTCCAACTCCTCGGCGATGGTGCGGTCGACTTTCCCGTTCCCGGGCTTGCGCCCGAGCAGCGTCTTGAGGGCGTTGATGGACGCCCGGTCGGGGTGCCCTTCCGGCAGCAGGCCCTCGGAGCGCGAGAGCAGCGCCTGCGCCGAGACCCGGTCCACCAGGATGCCCTGCGCGATCTTGGTCCAGGCCAGCGACTCGAAGCGCGGGAAGCCGATGCGGCGGATCTCGATCGCGAGCTTGCGCGCCTCGGCCAGGGCCTGGGGCGCCATGCCGGCGCGGAGCCGGTACTTCGTCGACTCCAGCGCGAGGCGGCGATCGAGGATCCAGGAGTCGGCCTTCTTGGCCGCCGCCCGGGCCGCCTCCACGTGCTCGCGGGCGCGCGCCAGCTTGCCCAGCCGGCTCCACGTCTGACCCAGAAGGTGATGCGCCAGAGCCTCGGACTCGGGGTCGCCGGTCTCCCAGGACGCCCCCATCGCAGCCTCGAAGGCGCGGCGGGCCACGTCGTAGTCTTCCTTCAGGAAGCGCTCGAGGCCCCGCGCGAAGCAGCCGAGGAAGTACAGGCGCGGCGTCTGGCCGCCGGCCGAGTTCTTCTCCAGGATCGCCGCGATGCCGGACAGGACGGAGCCGTCGCCCAGCCGCGACGCGTTCATGAGCGAGCGCAGCGCGGCGCGGGCGTAGAGGCGCTCGTCGTCGTGAGGATCGACCGCGCCGACCGCCGAGGCGAACATCCAGCGCGCGTGGTCGAAGCGGCCCTCGAGCTCCGCCGCCTCGCCGAGCGCCAGGCAGAGCTCCGCGCGGAGCTTGAGCGGCAACTTGCGGGCGTACTTGCCGTAGAACTGGCGCATCGACGCCGCGAGCGCGGCGCCCGGCTTCCGGGCCCACTTGGTATGCAGCGTTTTCGCCTGTGCAGCGGTCGCCATGAAGTCCGGACGTTATCAAGAAACGCCGGATGGGTTCAAGCAGAATCAACCGCCGAATTGCGGATTTCGGACTGCGGATTGCGGATTGAGACCAGACCCTGCCCGGACGCGTCCCTTTCCTTCCGTAACTCCCGCGTTGATCGGAAGTCCGCGCACGGATCGCCGCGTCGCACGGCGCTGGGCAAGGATGGGGACGGGACCGCATGCCGTCTTGGCCAATCCGCAATCCGAAATCCGAAATCCGCAAGGGTTTGGTAGGATGCTCGCCATGCGGCGCCTTTCCATCGTGCTCTTGTTCCTCTGGGGCTGCGGACGCGACCCGGAGCCGCCCCCCGCGCCGCCGCCCCCGCTGCAGCCGCCGAAGCCGGTCGTCGTCACGCGCGTCCTGCCGGCACCGCAGGAACGCCTCGCCTTCGCCCGTGAGGACGGGCTCTGGACCGTGAGCTCCGACGGCGCCGACCTGACCCGCATCGTCCCGCCCACCTGCCCGGATGCCTCCGAGCCGTGCTGGGCGCCCGACCGCCGCTGGATCGCCTTCACGGCCGCCCTCGACCCCGAGGCGAACCTCTACCCGCGCAACATCTTCGTCGCGCGCCCCGACGGCTCCGAGCTCCGGCAGGTGACGCCGACCGCGCGCGCCGGCGGCCCCCCGGACGACGTCTCCAAGGGCATCGTCCGCGGGCGCGCGATCGTCGCCGGCCAGGCCTCCAGCCGTCCTGCCCCCGGCCTCAGCGTCACGGCGTACGGGCTCCGCCGCGCCGAGAAGACCGACGCCGACGGGAACTTCCAGACGTACCTCCCGGTGGGCGGCGGCTGGGTCAAGCTCTCGGGCCGCGTCGACGAGCGCCCCGTGCTCGCCACCCGCTTCGTCACCCCGACGGAGGGACGCATCACGGACCTGAAGGACGTCGCCGTCACCCCCGGCGGCGACGACGTGCCGTCCGCGCCCGCGTGGTCCTCGGACGGCAAGCAGCTGATCTACGTGCTGCGCCACTCGCTGCTCGACCTGAAGGTCGGGGCGCCGCGCACGACGCTGCGCCGCATCGGGATCGACGGCTCGGGCGACGAGACGATCGTCTCGTTCGCGATGTCGTCGATCATCGCCGGCCCGGTCGTCCGGGGCGACTCCGCCTGGTGCAAGATGTCCGAGGGCGGCATCGTCCGCATCGACCTGAAGAGCAAGGCGGTGGCGGAGCTCCGGCCCGTGGGCATCAGCGCGCCCGACGCGCTGGCCGTCTCCCCCGACGGGCTCGCCGCGGCGACGATGGTGATGGACGCCTCGGGCGGGCGCTCGATCGTGCTCGTCCGCAAGGACTCGGTCGAGACCTTCGCCACGTTCAAGCCGGGCGAAGCGTCGCCCCACGCGCTGGACTTCTCGCCCGACGGCGGGCGCCTCGTCCTGGACCGCCATGGGGCCGACGGCAAGTCCTCCCTCTGGATCCTCACGCTCGCGACGAAGACCCTGGCGCCTCTGCTCGATCCCGGTTCCAGCCCGGTGTGGCATGGTCGATAAGACGCCGCTCAAGATCCGGGCGATGTTCGACCAGATCTCGCCCCGCTACGACTTCCTGAACCACCTGCTGAGCCTGAACTCGGACGTGCTGTGGCGCCGCCGCGCGGCCGCGCTCTGCGAAGGCGCGAAGCGCGTGCTCGACGTCTGCTCGGGCACCGGCGACATGGCGCTGGAGATCCACCGCCGCTGGGGCGCGGAGGTCGTCGGCAGCGACTTCGCCTACCGGATGCTGGAGATCGGCCGCCTCAAGGCGGCGCGCAAGTCCGTGAGCGACCGGGTGCGCTTCCAGCAGGCCGACACCCTGCGGCTCCCCTACCGCGACGGGAGCTTCGACGCGTCGACCGTCGCGTTCGGCATCCGCAACGTGGTGGACACGGAGCGGGGCATCCGCGAGATGGCCCGCGTGGTCCGCGGCGGGGGCCGGGTCGTGATCCTCGAGTTCACGCTTCCCGCGAACGCGCTGCTCCGCAAGGGGTACCTGGCCTACTTCGGCAACGTGCTGCCCCGCATCGGGCGCATGATCGCGCGCTCCGAGATCGACGCCTACCGCTACCTCCCCGACTCGGTCGCGCGCTGGCCGCAGCCCGAGGAGCTCAAGGCCATGATGGAACGCGCCGGGCTGCGCGACGTCACCTACGAGCTCGTGTTCGGCGGCGTCGCGGCGATCCACAGCGGCCTCAAGCCCTGAGTTCAGGGAAAACCCGAGCAGTCCCGCCGCCGGTCCACATTTTCATGCACCGCGTGATAGAATCCCTCGGGTCTGGGGAGCATCCGGGATCGACCACAGTGATCGGGGGTCCTTCATGAGTCCAGGCGACGCACGTTCCGTCCGCATCCTCGTGGCCGATCCGGATCCCGCGGTCGTCGCGCTCGTGCGCTCCGCCATCGCCGACGACGGCTGGACCCTCGACCCCGTCACGGACGGCGACCGCGCCCTCTCGCGCTTCGAGAAGGGCGCGCCCGACGTCTGCCTCATCGACAGCGACCTGCCCGGCATCGCCGGGCTCGACCTGATCTCGCAGATCCACGGGATCGACGAGAACGTCCCGGTGATCATCACCGACGGCTCTCCGACCATCGAGGAGTCGGTCGCGGCCATGCGCCTCGGGGCGGCGAATTACCTCGCCAAGCCGCTCGACGCCGCCAAGCTGCTCACCGCGATCCGCAGCGCCATGCAGCTCGTCTGGGCGAAGCGCGAGATCGAGCGCCTCAAGGTCGAAACCGGCCGCATGGCCAAGGTCCCCGTCGACGAGATCCTCGCCGACCTCGCCCTCAGCGGCGGATCCGACCTGCACATCAAGGTAGGCCGGCGTCCCCTGTACCGGGTGGCCGGCGACCTGATGGAAAGCCGCTTTCCCATCCTGGACGAGGACGACGTCCGAGGGATCCTCCTCCAGATCTGCGGCGTCGAGGGGTTCAAGTCCCTCGAGCGGGACCTCGAGTACGATACGGCGTACCTCCTCCCCGAGATCGCCCGCTGCCGCGTCAACGCCTACAAGCGCATGGGCCAGTACGCCGCGGCGTTCCGGATGATCCCCCTGATCATCCCGACCATCGACCTCATGCACCTCCCGCCCGTGCTGCGGGAGATCTGCAAGGCCCCCCAGGGCCTGGTCCTGGTCACGGGGCCGACGGGCAGCGGCAAGTCCACCTCGCTGGCCGCCATGATGGACCACGTGAACGAGAACGAGTCGCTCCACATCATCACCATCGAGGACCCCATCGAGTTCGTCTACACCGACAAGAGATGCTCGATCGACCAGCGCCAGCTCGGCGCCGACACGCGGACGCTTCATGAAGCCCTCCGGCGCGTGCTGCGGCAGGACCCCGACATCATCCTCGTCGGCGAGATGCGCGACCGCGAGTCGATGGAGCTGGCCATGCACGCGGCCGAGACCGGCCACCTGGTCTTCTCGACGCTGCACACCAACGACGCCAAGCAGACGATCGACCGCATCATCGACACGTTCCCGCCGGACGCGACCCACCAGATCCGCGCGATGCTCGCCCTGACGCTCCACGCGGTCATCAGCCAGCGGCTCGTGAAGCGCGCCGACGGCAAGGGACGGACGGCCGCCGTCGAGGTGATGATCAACTCGCCCCAGATCCGGGACCTGATCACCGAAGGCAAGACGACCGCGATCGAGAAGGCGATCGGCTCGTCGGGCGACTTCTACCAGATGCAGACCTTCAACCAGTCGCTCTTCAAGCTGACGCAGGACGGCACGATCGAATGGGACGAAGCGCTCGCGTGCTCGACGAACCCCAACGACCTGAAGCTGATGCTGAAGGGCATCGGCAGCGGATCGGCGACGCCGAGGCCGAGCGGCCCCAGCGTCACCATCGGCACCGCCACGCCGCGGCCGGCCCCGGGCCCCAACGCGACTCCGTCGCCGGCCGCGAAGCCCGCCGAGGCGCCGAAGATTCAGGTCCGGCCGAAATTCTAGCGGTTACCGGTTCCTGGCTATCGGTTACTTCTCGAAGAACGGATTCCTCAACAGCGGCGGCTTCTCGGTCTCCTTGCCGGGCTTCGCCAGCTCGATCTCCTTGAGGAGCACCGAGGGCGTGACCAGGCCGCCGAGCTCCTGCGTGCCGCCCTGCATCACCGCATAGGCCTTCGCGTCGTCGCCCATGCAGTCGATGTCGCGCAGCGCCCGCAGGGTCATCTTGCCGAACGTCGCGCCGCGAACGAGCTCCTCCTTGCCGTCCGCCACCGAGACCCGGTAGAGCAGCACCGGAGGCAGCAGCGAGACGCCTTCCGCGCCCCCCGTCATCCGGCCCATCATCACCGCCATGAGCGACTGGGGATTCATCACCGAGGACAGCATGTTGGAGACGCGCCGCGCGACGTACACCGACTTCAGGTCCTCCTCCTTCGCCAGCTCCAGGAGCCGCGCGCGCAGTTCCTCGGGCTTCTTGGGGGCATCGGACGAGATGAAGAGGTTGGAGATGCGGCCCGCGCCGCCCTTCCCGTGGCCGTTGGACTTCGCGACGGCCCGCGCGGGGATGCGGCCCATGCAGAAGGTCTTGAGAGTGCCCTTCTCGACCAGCGTGATCTTCTGGGCCTTCACGCCGTCGTCGTCGATGTCGTAGCCGCCCAGCAGCGCGGAGCCGGCGAACTCCTTCGCGCCCGGGTCGTCCGTCACGGAGACGAAGCCCGGGAGGACCTTCTTGCCGATCTTCTCCTTGAGCAGGTTCCCGCCCTGCCCGTTGTTGCCCATCATGGCCATCATCGGGTTGTCCTGGCCCACCGGCTCGTGCGCGTTCCCGAGGCTCGGCGCCAGCGTCTGGACGAAGAACTCCGAGGCCGCCTGGCCTTCCAGGAGCAGCGGGCCGCGATACTCCTCCGCGACCGGCGCCTGCGTCAGCTTCGTCAGCCGCTCCGCCAGCGCCCGCGCGCCCTTCTCGATGACTTCCTCCGGGGGCAGGTCCTTCTCCGTCCGTCCCATGAAGAGCTCGTAGTCCGACATCTTCATGCCGTCCTCCGCCTGTGAGCTCGCCAGGAGGATCATCCCGATCCCGACGTCGCCCACGCGGTGGCGGAAGCCTTCCGAGTTCACGAACCAGCGGTTTTCCGCCTGAGCCATGAACATCACGGTCGAGGTCTGCACCGACGGGTACTCGCGGAAGAGCCCCGAGATTCGCCGCGCGATCTGCGTCCAGCGCTCCCGGTCCAGCTCCAGCTTCGCGAGGGGCTGCAGGGACAGCACCGGCTCCTCCTTGGAGAAGTCGTCCGGCCGGTCCTTCACCGTCTTGACCTGCAGGTGGGCCTTCTTCTTCTCGAGCTGCTCGACGGCGCTCTTGTACGCGGCATCCGTGCTCAGCCAGACCGAATGGCGCAGCGCGTCATAGTCGTCGTCGACCGAGAAGGCGCTCTCGCCGCCCCGGCCGCGCATGCCGAAGAGGGCCATGGTCATGCCGCCGTCGCTGAAGTTCGTGTTGTCGAGCGAGTAGTCGCCCACCCGGACGTCGGCGGAGAGGCTGCGGTTCCGGCCTTCCCCGCGGCTCGCGAGGGCGCCGAACATCGCGCGGACCTCGAAGGTCGCGGTCTCCTTCACCGTGTAGCCCACGTAGTAGGGCGGCGTGGCCTTCTCCATCTTGAGCCGCTTCGTGGAGCGGCCGAGCTCGTCCTGCAGCACCTTCATGACGACGTCGTCGTCCTGAGGGGCCGCGGCAATCAGAACCCCTTCGACGGGGCTCAGGGCGAGCAGGAACGCGAGCGCGAGGGGCCTCATGGCTTGCTCTCCTTACGGGGGGCGGACTTGGCATCCTCGGGGTCGTGGCGCGGGGCCGGCAGCAGCGGCGGCTTCTCCTGCGCCTTCTCCTGCCGCTCGACCTCGATGGTGGCGACCAGGAGGCTCGGCGACGAGGCCGAGACCGGGACCCAGCCCGACTCGGCCCCGCAGGTGCCGTTGAAGACCGCGTCGTCGTCGGCGGCGCCCAGGATCCGTTCGAGGGACGCCAACGGGGTCCCGACGATGTCCACGCCGCGCAGCACCTCGTCGGGCTTGCCGTCCGGGTACACGCGCCAGACACGGAGCGGGAGGAGCTTGAAGGACTGCGGCATGAACGACTGCGTCATCGTGAAGCCGCCGGCGATGTCGTCGAAGATGAGCCCGTAGGGCTTGCCCTGCTTCTTGACCTCCTCGATCAGCTGGGCGCGGAGCTTGTCGTAGGGGACGCGCTTCGTGGACTCGACCGAGAGATTACCCTGCCGCGCGCAGGGCTGCTGCCCCGGAGAGCAGCGTCCGTGGCCGTTGGATTCGGGGAACCCTTTGACCGGCGAGCGCCCCATCAGGAAGCTCTTGAGGACGCCCTTGTCGACGAGCGTGACCTTCTCGGCCGGCACGCCCTCGTCGTCGAACTGATAGTAGCCGTTGAGGGGCGTCTGGCCCAGGCGCTGGCGCGTGGGATCGTCCACCACCGAGATGAAGTCCGGCATGATGGGCTGCCCGACCTTCTTGGCGAAGGTGCGTCCCTCGTTCTCGTCCTTCTGGCGGTGGCCTTCGATGCGGTGGCCGAAGATCTCGTGAAAGAAGACGCCCGCCGCGCGCGAGCGCAGGATGGCCGGCCCCGCGTAGGGCTCGGCCACCGGGGCCGTGCGGAGCGCGCCGAGCTGCTCCGCCAGCGCCCGCGCGGTGGCCTCGAGCTTCGCGTCGTCGGGCAGGTCCGCGGGCGACGTCACTTCCCAGCCCTCGTAGAGCCAGAGCTGCATGCCGTCGTCCGCCACGGTCTGCACCAGCATGAAGAGGCGGTACTGGACGCGCTCGTCCTGGATGCGCGTGCCTTCGCTGGTGACGCAGGCGCGGCGCGTGCGGCTGGCGTTGAAGGTCACCGAGGAGCGCTGGAGCGTGGCGAATTCCTTGAAGACGCCCGAGAGCTTCCGGACGCGCTCCTCCCAGAACTTGCGGTCGACCGCGAACGGGGCGGGTGCGCCCCCGTGGTTCTCGGCCTTGCGCACCGAGAAGTCGGCCGAGGAGTCCTCCTCCTCGACCTTGACGGCCTTGTTGGCCTTCACCTTGGTGTACTTCCGCTGGGCGTCCTTGAAGTTGCGGTCCGTGGCGGACCAGAGGGCGGCCCGCAGGGCGGCCTCGTCGTCCTCGTAGGGCACGGGCTGGAGCCCGGAGAACTGGCTCATCAGCTCGCTCATGTCGAAGCCTTCGGCCCGGACCTTGTGGGTATTGTCGAGCTGCGGGCTGCCCACCCGGAGCTCGACGTCCAGCTGCCGCTGGCGTCCGCCCTGGCGGCGTCCGTCGAGCGCGCCGTAGCTGCCCGAGATGGCGACGTCTTCGACGTCGTAGACGCGGTAGGCGAGGAAGTACAGCGGCGCCTCGCCCGCGTTCTTGAGCTTCTCGACCGAGCGCTGGAGCTCGGATTCGAGAGCCTTCATCAATGCGCTCTCGGCTTCCTTCTTCTCCTGTGCCGGAGCTCCGGCGGCCAGGACGAGCACGAGTGAGACGATCCCCGACACGGTTTTCATGAGACTCTCCCAGAAAGGTGGGGCCTGAGCTTCCTCCCTATTCCCTGGTCTGCTTCCCCCGGAAGACTCCGGGTGCTCTTGGGTGTTGAAGACCCGATTTCTACGGACATTGGACGCGGCCCGTTGGGTCCTGTTACGCGATTCCCCGCAGGAAATCGCGTCGGAGAATAGGACACGGCCCCCGGAGCCCCTATTTCCCCCATCTTTCATGAATCCTGCTAAGTTCGCCGATGACGAGCTTAATAAAACGAATAGGTAACCGGGATCCGATTGCGCGGGCAGGTCCAGTGGGCAGAGCGGGTGAACCCGGAGGCTCTATGCCGACACGCTCGAAGCGGAACCGCGGCGCAATTCTGATCATTGTCCTGGGGGTGTTGGCCGTCCTGGCCCTCCTGGGTACTACCTTCGCGACACTCCAAGCCACCGAACGACACGTCGCCCGAAATTACCAGGACACCGTCCGAGCCAAGATGCTGGCGATGTCCGGGATCCAGGACGCCGTCGCCCGCCTGGGCTCCCTCAACCATGGCTTCAACGACCCCGCCATGATCTACTGGGGGAACAACCTCGACGAGAAGGGGTCGCCCGACTGGCTCACGCCGCTCGACCGCGCCCAGAATCCGTCCTACGCCTACGAGGACGAACCGATCCAGGATCCCACGGACAGCAACATCAAGCCGCTGGTCGTGGAAGTCGACGGCGTCCGCATCGGCCTCTCGGGCGTGATGGCCGACGGCAGCTACGTCCGCCACGGCGACGTCTACCGGCTCCGCGTCTGCGACTGCAACAGCCTCATCCACGTGAACGACGGCCTGGAGGGCGGACGGGACGGCAACACCACCCGGAACCTCAAGAGGATCCTCAATAACCTGGGCGACATGCTCGGCGTGAAGGACGTCGGCGAGACCCTCATCGCCAAGCGCCCCGCCGTCGGCTACTTCGCGAAGCGCGAGGTCGAGGCCGCGCTGGATTCCAAGGACGCATTCAAGATCCTGCCCTTCCTGACCACGCGGGCCTGGGTGGATCCCAACGTCGCCAACCCCGTCCCGATCAGCCGCGAGACGCTCAGCTCCTACCCGATCCGCTACAACGAGAAGCTGGGCCTCTTCCGCTACGGGCGCTCGTACGGGACGGGCGGCGCGCCCCTGAACACCTGGCCCCTCAAGTTCGCGCCGGACCAGGCGGACCCCATGGGGGTCGATCACGCGGTCGTCGCGCTGGACGAACTGAATCCCCAGTACATCGAGATGACGCGGCGGGCGCCCATCAACGTGAACCTCGCGCCCAAGGAAATCCTTACCGCCGTGATCGCGGGTCTCCAGGGGGTCTTCCTCGTCGAGCGCCGCAAGTCCAACCCGCACCCCTGGAACCTCTATAGTTTCATGTCCCACCCGACCTACGACAACTCGCCGGGCGGACGCCGCGGCGATGAGTTCGGCTACCTCTACGCCACCGTCCCCTTCGCCAAGCCCCGCGCGACGACCACCGGCGGCGTCGACGCCTCGAAGATCGCCGACGAGATCATCGCGTGCCGCTCCAAGGCGAAGTCGCCCTCCTGCGGCCTGGACTACGGAAAGCTGTGGTACGGCGGCCCCTTCCGGAGCTGGAGGCAGTTCAACGCGTTCTGCGACGGACTGGCCACGGGCGGGCTCCTCAAGGACGAGCGCCCGATCTACTATGACTTCCAGCCCTCGGGCCGAGGCGGCGGCTCCATGACGGGCTCGGACAGCCTGATCCCGTCCAAGATCCAGCCCCACGTCGCCGCGCAGGCCCTCGCCGACGTCCTCAAGTCCAACTTCAATCCCAACTTTACGTCGAACAAGATCAACCCGGACGCGAACCTCTACACGCTCGTCGACAAGACCGACCTCATCACGTGCTCGACGGAATTCTGCTTCACCCCGATGGGCATCTTCGAGATCGAGAGCGACGGGATGGTCGTCAACACCGTCGGCAACTACGACTTCCTCAGCGTGAAGCAGGGCCAGATGGTCGCCCGGAAGAAGATCCTCTCGATCGTGAAAGTCTACGACATCTACCGGGAGACGACGCAAGCCGAGTTCAGCGGCGGCAAGAGCAACGACGCCAACGGCGGACCCGCGACCGACAACGGCAAGAGCCTCGTCACAGGCCCCGAGCCCGAGGTCGGCAAGATCGCGTCCGAGTGTGACTACAGCGGCTGGATCCAGCTCTCGACGATCGGCGGCCCGGCCGGCCACGCCGGCCCTCAGCTCAACGCCGTGGCCCACAGCCACTTCTCGCAGAACCACGACCTGCACCACCACGCCGGCGGCGCGACCAAGGTGCTGCGCCCGTCAGGCGGGCTCTTCTACAACAACCGCGACCGCACCGAGGCCGTCGCGGGACCCTATGACCCCGACTTCGGCGGCGCCGGCCAGCACCGCCTCGCCAGAGGGTGGCGCGCCGAGGATCCCCCCAAGGGCGCCACCTACACGGCCGTGAGCGACCTCCGCATCGACGGAGCCTACGTGGAACGCGACAGCGCCCTGCTCTACGAGAACAGCGCCGCCGTCTTCGGCATGGTGGGCACGGTGTCCTACTGGATCAAGCCCGCCTATGCGCCCGAGATGACCGGCAAGCCGAGGACGTACTTCTGCATCGACCAGGCCTTCCGCCAGAAGCACCCGGCCTCCATGGTGCAGCTGATGCACGGCCAGTGGTTCTTCGCGAGCCACGACACGGAGGCCAACAGCCCCTCGCCGAACGAGGGCGCCCCGCTCACCTACGCCAACGGCCCCTGGGTCCCGATGTCCATGGCGGCGGGGTACTCCACCCACGAGGAGTACGGCGGCGCGGTGGGCAAGACGACGCCCACGCTCAACCACCAGGGCCACGGGGACAACAAGGAGGACCTGCTCCGCCGCAACGGCTGGATCCACGTCGCCTACATGTGGGACATGACCAAGCACGAGGTGTCGCTGCTCATCAACGGCCAGACGCTGCCGCAGACCCGGTCCATCAAGGTCCACCCCCAGATGTTCAATTCCGTGCAGGACTTCCTGCAGGCGCCGCTCCGGATCGGCGAGCCGTCCACGACCATGACCCTGTCGGGCCGCGAGAGCCGGAACTGGTCGGCCGACTCGACGATCGACGAGTTCTACATGTGGAAGGGGGACCACCTGGCCGAAGCCCAGGAACTCTGGTCCCGCGGCCGCTACTACATCCCCCGCTCGGGCCGGGAAGCGATGTTCACGTCCCGCCCGATCCATCTCGCGCCGGCGAACTCGCGCGACCTCGCGTCGCCCTCGAGGGGCGGCTCGACGGCCACGACCGTGCCGCCCCAGGTCCGCGTCCTCGGCGCCAGCTGGACCTGGTACCCCGAGAAGACCGGCAAGAACGGCGAGCCGACCGTCATCGACTACCGGACCAACGACCCCCTCACGTCGAACGTCCACCTGTCGATGCTCGTCAACAACCAGCCGGTGGGCGACCCGCTCCAGAACGAGGGCGGCAGCACGGCCCGCGCCCTCTTCGTCAACCCGGGCGAGGATCTCGCCTACCGCCTGCACGTGAGCCTGCCGGACGCGGAGCTGGACTCCATCCTGCTCGGCACCCCGGTCATCGACGACGTCACGATCTACTACTCGCTCGGAACCAGGTATCTCTACTACGAGCTCTACGGGGGTGGCCTATGAAGACGCTCGCCGCCATCGGCATCCTCTGTGCCCTCCTGCAGGAGAAGGCGCCGGTCACGATCGCGCCCGAGGCGCCGACCGACACCGTCTGGCCGATCTCCGGCCGCTGTCAGCGCCCCAACGGCACGGTCGTCAAAGTCCTGGCGGTGCGGGTCGAGCGGCGCTGGGAGCCGGGCCTGAACCAGTTCCGGGAGCTCACGCCGGCGGAATCCCGGCTGATGAAAAGCGCCGAGGTCGACGGCCGCGCCTTCCGGGCGAACGTGAAGTCGGGCCCCACGGGCGTCTACGACGTCAGCGTGAACGAGTCGGACCAGCGCCTCTGCAACGAGCGGCACGTGCTGGGCCACCCCGCGGCGCTCTTCTCCGTGACGAAGAAGTCCCTGACCAAGCTGGCCGACCTCTGCGACCGGGCGGCGACGGACCTGGACGAGATCCAGAAGGTCCTCGCGGGCAAGCAGGCGGGCGGCTCCCGGGAGAAGGACGCGTTCATCAAGAAGGTCTACGCCGACGAGCAGCTGATCCAGGACCTCGCCGCCAAGACCGACCTTACCGGCTCGACCGCCCTGCTCACGGAGATCTTCGTGCAAATCCGGAACGCCCAGGTCTGGGAGCTCGGCCCCGCGAAGTCGGCGGAGCAGCAGAACGACGGCGAGGGCGCCGGGAAGGACGTCTTCCTCGACCCCAAGCTGAACTTCAAGATCCTGCGCGACACCATCGCCTCGGTGCGCTCGGTGATCTCGCACGAGCTCGTCCTCTCGACCGCCTCCATCCTGGAGGCCATGTACGCCCGCTCGGAAGGCCGGCCGGAGAAGGTGTTCCTGAAGGCGCGGGACCTCGCCCTCGAGGGCATCCAGGTGGTCTCGCAGGCGCCGGTCGAGGACAAGGAGGCGCGGGCCGTCATCGAATCCGTGGCCGCCGCGGGGGCGTCGGCCGTCGCCGAAACCCGCAAGGCCCTCCAGGAGCTGATGACCAAGTATCGCGCTCAGCCATAGGGCCCGAAGCACGAAGTACGAAGTAAGAAGCAAGCGAATCAAGGGAGGAGTCGTCCCTCCGTCGGTCTTGCTTCGTGCTTCCTGAATCCAGCTTCTGAGGGGGGCCATAGACGCGTGCATTTTTTCTGCTAAGATCAGCCTAAGGGGCCCCAACTACCTGTAATGCCCCAGACGACGAGGATACGGGCCATGGATCGCCGCCGGCCGACCGTCGAAACGCACGAAGAGGCCTTCCGTGCGGTTCTGGCCAACTGGTCGATGCTGAACGCGTACCTGCGCGCGATCGTCCGCAATACCCACATCCTGGAAGACACCCTTTCGGACGTCGCCCTCGCGATCGCGCGGTCCTGGCCCCACTACGACAAGGCCCGCCCGTTCGGCCCCTGGGCGCGCTCGATCGCCCGCCGCGTGGCGATCGAGAACCTCAGCCGCCACGGGATCCGGCCGGTCCTGCTCGGCGAAGGCGCCCTCGAGGCGCTCGGCGCCGAGATCGAGAACCTGGGTGACGAGGCCGGCGTGGAGGCGCGCGTCCGCGCCTTGCAGCAGTGCACCGAGAAGCTTTCCGAAGGGAACCGGCAGCTCATCCGCCTCCGCTACTTCGAGAACCGCAGCTACAAGGAAATCTCCGAATCCATCGCCTGGACCGTCGAGGCGCTGTACGTGGCCTTCAACCGGATCCACAAGGCGCTTTCCGAGTGCGTCCAACGCCGGATGGAGGTCCTGCAGGGATGAAGAACGACGAACGGCTCCGCGAGATGATGCTGCGCTACCTGGACGGCGAACTCGCGCCGACCGAACTGGAGCAGCTCAACCAGGCCGTGGAATCGGACGCCGCGACGCGGCGCGCCCTCGCTGAGCTCATGCTCCAGGACACGCTCCTGAGCCACATGGGCCGCGAGGCGGAGTTCTTCGAGCTTCAGGAGCCCGCGCCCCGCAGCACGTCGCTCCTCAACACCACGCGGATGCTCAAGATCCAGCATCAGCAGGAATCGCGGCGGCGGACCTGGACGGCGGTCGCCATCGGGGCGGCCCTGCTCTTCACCATGACGTTGCTCCTGGCCGTCAAGACGCTCCAGCCCGGCGACCCGAGGCCCGAGCGCATCGCCGTCGCGGACCCCCTGCTGCCCCCGGCCGCGCCGGTCTCCCCGACGCCGCCCCCCACGGTGACCCAGGAATCGGCGCCCTCGGCGCCGCCGGCGCTGGTCAAGCCGGCGACCCCGCTCGTCCCGCCGCCCCCGACCCACAAGCCCAAGGTGACGGAACCTCGGAAGAATCCGCTGACTCCCGCGACCCCCGAGTCCGGACCCCAGGCGCCGGTCGTCACGACGGTGCCCCCCGGGCCCGCCTCCACGCTGGAGCCGGTGCTGAAGGCGCCCCTGACGACCTTCGCCCGCATCGAACTCCTCCAGGGGGACGTCGTCGTGCTCTCGGGCGGGAACCGCAAGATCGCGAAGGTTGGAATGGACCTCGCGTGGGGCCAGGGCGTCGAGACCTCCGCGCGGGGCGGAGCCGCGGTGATCCGCTATCCGGACGGCACCCGCGTCGAGCTCGGAGCCCGGACCGTGATCTGGGACTCCTCCGAAAAGGCCACGCCGAGAATGCCCGAGGGCGGCCTCCGCCGCCTCCGCGTCATGACGGGAACCGTAAGCGCCGAAGTCTCGAGCCAGCCGGAGGGTCGCACCTTCGTGCTGTCCTCCTCCCACGCCGAAGCGAAGACCCCGGGGGGCAGCCTCAAGGTCGCCACCGATCCGGACTCGATGCGCTTCGACCTGCTGCAGGGCAAGGTCCGGGTCACGCGCCGCGAGGACCAGATCTTCGTCGACCTCGAGCCCGGCCAGTACGTCACCGTGGGGCGGGGCCTGGCGCTCGACGTGCGGCCGATCCCGCCGAAATAGCGCGACCACATTCCCTTGCCCTCGGCTTTCTCTTTCGATCTGATTCTTCACCGTCAGGAACACCCTCCGGGCACCGTAAGAGAGTAGGAGGAACCCGTTCATGCTCTCGCTCTGCCTCGCCGTGCTGCTCGCCGGCGACGACTGGACGCAGTTCAAGGGCGACGCCCGCCACTCGGGTAACGTCGCCGATCGGAGTCTGACGACGCCGCTCGGACTCGCGGGGGCCGTGCCGCTCAGCGACGCCGTCTTCACCTCGCCCGTGGTGGCGGACGGCCGCATCCACGTCGTCGACGGCTCCGGCGTCGCCTTCGCGATCGACGCGAAGACGCTCGCGGTTCTCTGGAAGACGCCGACCCGCGGCGGCGCGGGAAACTGCAACAACCTCTCGTCCCCGGCCGTCGTCGGCGCCTACCTCCACTTCGGGACGATGGCGGGCTACTACGTCGTCCTGGACCGCGCGACGGGCAAGATCGTGCGCGAGATCGATTGCGGCGACCCGATCTTCTCCACGCCGGTCGCCGGGAACGGGCGCGCGTACTTCGTCACGCTCGGCTCCAAGGCCTACGCGGTCGAGCCCGACGGCGCGGTCGTGTGGAGCTGGGACTTCGTCCGAGAGGTCCTGCAGTTCGAGGGCAACCGCTGGGACGGTGCGGATTGGACGAAGCACGGGAAGAGCCGCGTGACCTGGAAGGACCACTTCGTCACGTCGCGGGACATCGCGCTCGACGGCAAGATGCTGGTCATTCCCGCCGGCGGCCGGACGGTGTTCCTTGAGGACGCCGGGGCCGCGCCCCGCCTGGCCCTGGTCGGAGAGATCCCCGAGCGGGCCGGCAAGGAGTACCCCGCGACGTTCGGCCAGTCGATCGGGGAGGACGGAACCGTCTACATCCAGTGGCACCGCCGCGACAACTGGGGCCGCGTCGAGACGCTGAAGCTGAAGGACGGGAAGCTGATCACGGGAGCCGTCGCGGGCACCCAGACGGCCGTGAACGCGGCCGGGCTTCTGAGCTTCTCCTCGGTGAGCATCCGAGGCAACGACGTGTACCGCGTCCGTCCGGAAGAGGGCGCGGAGTTCCTGAAGCATCCCGCGGGCGCCGAGAAGCCCGTCCGCCTGGGCGGATTCCCGTCGATCGCCTCGCCGGTGCTGACGAAGGACCACGCAGTGTACGGCGGGCTGGACGGCCGGCTCTATTGCGTCCCGCTCGACGGCGGCCCGATCTTCTCGTTCGCGACGGCGTTCGGGGCGCCGATCAGCGCGCCCGCGGCGGTCTGCGACGGCCGCGTCATCTTCGGATGCGAGGACGGGTATCTCTACGTGCTCTCGCCGGACGGAAAGGCCACGCTGCCCACGACCGACCTGGAACTCTGGAAGATCCGGAGCCCGCTGACCGGGAAGTTCGCGGACGCGAGGTACGACTGGTACACGAACTACGGCGACGTCGCGTGCACGAACTCGAACGACCAGGGCCTCACGCTGCCGCTCCGGCTCCGCTGGACCCGCCGCGTCGAGGGGACGGTCAAGCACCTGCCGGTCTGCGGCGGCGGCCGCATGTACACCCACACCGCCGAAGGCCAGCTGATGGCGGTCGAGCAGGACACGGGCCGCCTCCTCTGGCGGAAGTACTTCCCCGGCGTGTACCTGTCGTTCACGTCGGCGATCTATCGCGACGGGCGCATCCTGGTGCCCCAGGCGGGGATCACGAAGTCGTTCGTGCGCTGCCTGGACGCGGCGACCGGGAAGCTGCTCTGGGAGGCGCCCTTCACGGGCTCGCCCAGCTGGAGCCGCCAGGCCCCGCCGGTCGTCGTGGGCAAGCGGGCGTTCTACGCCTCCGGGTCGGGACGCTACGCGGCGCAGGGCTCCGAGAAGCCGTTCACCTTCTCGGGCACGCCGGAGAAGACGGCCGACGGCCAGGAAGTCATGGCCTGGCTCTACACGCACGACAACCCGTTCTACCCGAAGGACAACCGGCCGCACCTCTGGGCCTGGGACGTGGAAACCGGGAAGGTCGCGTGGGAGAAGGACTTCAGCGAGTACGGCTTCGGCGGCAACGACACCGGCCTCTGCGCGATGGACGGCAAGCTCTACTACTCGAATTTCTTCGGCTACTCGGTCTCGCAGCGGAAGGCCCGGGGCCTGCCGGCCGGGCCGAACGGGATCACGGTCTGCATGGACCCGGCGAGCGGCGAGATCCTCTGGAAGACCACGGAGTACTACGTCACGGCCGGCTGCGCGCTGACCGGGCGCGACGGCCGCCTCTACATGGGCGGCTGGAACCAGCCCAACGAGTCGACGACGGAACGCTACGTGTTCTGCATCTCCGCGAAGGACGGCTCGCTGATCTGGAAGTCCGACCCGGTGCCCTCGGCGGTCAACGTGGTCACCGTCGGGGAGAAGTTCATCTTCTCGCAGGCGCGGGGCGTCAACGGGCACCTCTTCGATCGCGAGACCGGGAAGATCATCGCGCGCCTGAACATGACCTACCAGTGCACGCGCTTCACCGTGTCGGAGCCGTTCCTGCTCGGCGCGAACATGGACATGATCGACCTGTCGAACGGCTTCAAGCTCGTATGGACGGGCCCGGCGATCGACTCGCGCGAATGCCTGGGCTCGGTGGTCTCGAACGGCCGCATCTTCTACATCTCGCAGGCGAGCGGCCTGGAGACCTCGCTGATTCAGGGCGCCGACGCGGCCACCCTGGGCCCTCCTTGGGAGCGGCGCTGAACGCGAAGAAACAAACCGTTTGATTCTTCGCTTTCCCCGAATACTTGATGCTTCCCCTTCAGGTCCTCGTTATCATGGCAGCAGATGGACAACGAGTCTGAGGAGTCCCAGCCCCCCACCTACCCGCCGGGCTTCGAGCCGCCGACCGACATCCACGTGGCGTGGTACGCCTGGGTGCTCTGGCCGCTCGCCGTGATCCTGGCCCTGCTCCTGACCGCGACGCTGTTCCGCGGCTGCATGTCCGGGCTTTCCTAAGCCCCCCTTCCGGCACGCCGCCACGAAACCCGCTGGAATCACGTCGTGTCCCATACCCTGGCCGGCGCTGGGCGGCTCAGGCGCTGCGGGAGGCGGGAGAGGACTTGAGGAGGCTGAGCAGTTCGAGGAGCTTCTCGCGGACGGCCTGGCGGATGAGGCCCACTTCCTGAAGGGAGAGGCCGAGGAGGGCGCTGAGAGGGCGAAGGACGGCTTCCATTTCCCACCAGCCCGCGATCTTGGCGGCCTGGGTCAGGACGAGAGACATCTCGTGGGCGCGCTGTCGGCGGTCCTCGTCCCAGTCTCCGGAGAGCAGGTCGAGCACCGCTTCTTCGAGCGCTTTGGCGGCCCGAGGCCAGCTGCCGCTGAACTCTCCCATCCTTCGCCCCTTCCTATCTATGAGACACAGCTGGCGGAGGCCGGGTTGCCCAAAAATCGCGCAAACGTGACTAAAATTTTCTTAAGCGCTCGGCGCGTCGCCCGCCGCGAGCAAGGCTTCGAGGGCCTCGCTCGCCGAGATGCGGACGTCGACCCGGCGGGCGCGATTGAGCCGTTCCCGGATCTCGTGGAGGTGCCCGGCGAGATTCCCCGTCGCCGATTCGGAAGGCTGTCCCTGGAGGAACGCTTTGACGGAACGGATGGGATCCCGATCGTTTGACATGTGCCCTCTCCCCACAGTTCGTTGGCTTGACCGACTGCACGGATTCTACCACACGCATCCCGCGACGCGACTCCAAATTTCACGCTATCATTGCTCCGATGGGCAAGAGCCTCGTCCCCTGCGCGATCTGCGGGAAGATGCTCCGCGACGACGCGACGGTTGTCGAGAACCGGACGTACTGCGCCGACTGCGCGCCCCTCGACCTGAAGCCGGAGCCTCCGCCGAAACCCGAGCCGCCGCCCCCGGCACTCCGGCCGGGCTCCACCGCGCGGATGCCCGCCGCTCAGAGCACGCGCCGCGTCGCGGTGCCGCCCCGCAAGAAGTTCCCGCTGCCCCTCGCGCTCGGCATCGGCGGCGGCGTCCTGGGGCTCGTCCTCGCCGTCGTAGGGCTGATGAGAAAGCCCGAGCCGGCGCGGGTGGAGGAGCCCGCGAAGACCGCGCAGCGGCCGGCCGAGCCCGCGCCGCGCCCCGTGCCGGCCGCCGAGTCCAGGAAGGACGCGCCGGCCCCGGCGCCGATCCCGGACGCGCAACCCCAGCCTGCCCCGGCGCCTGGAAAGGAGGAGAAAACTCCGGCGGCGCCCGAGAAGCCGGCGCCGGCGAGACCGACGATCACGTTCCCCGCCGAAGGCGCGGTCTTCGATGCGCCCGCGTCGCTGGCCATCACGGTCGAGGTCCCCGGAGAAGGCGTGCTGGTGGAAGTCTTCGAGGGCGCGACGAAGATCGGCGAGGCCTCCGGACGGCCCTATTCGGTCGTCTGGACCGACGTCGCCGCGGGAGAGTACCGGCTCACCGCGCGGGCGACCCTGCCGGGCGCCGAGCCGCTCACGTCGTCGCCCGTCGCGGTCCGCGTCGTCGGGGTGGTCCCGGCCGTTCCGGAGACGAAGAAGCCCGCCCCCGCGCCGGCCCCGGTCGATCCCAATTTCATCGACCCCAAGCGGGTGGATGACGCCATCGCAAAGGGCGCCGCCTACCTCAAGGCCACGGCCGTGAAGGACGCCATCGGCCTGCCGGGCCTGCCCGGCTACGGCGAATGCCCCGAGTTGATCCTCTGGACCTTCGTCCACGCCCGCGTGCCCGAGAACGATCCCGACTTCGTGAAGCTCTTCAATCACGTGGTCTCGAGAAAGCTCGAGCGGACCTACGCGGTCGCGCTGCAGGCGATGCTCCTGGAGGAACTGAACCGGGTGAAGTTCCAGACGCGGATCGCCCAGTGCGCCCAGTTCCTGCTCGATGCGCAATGCCAGAACGGGCAATGGACGTACGGCGGCCCGACGCAGACCGGCGTGGCGACCAGCACCCTTAAGCTCGACGTGGCGACGTCCGAGAAGGCGACCTTCGACGCCAGCGGCGCGCGGATCAAGCCCAAGGTGCAGCGGAAGATCACGTCGCTCCGCAAGATGCAGGAAGGCGGGCCGACGGGCGACAACTCCAACTCGCAGTACGCCGCGCTCGGCCTGCGGGCCTGCGCGGACGCGGGCATCGTGATCCCGAAGGCGGTGATCCAGCGCGCGCAGACCTGGTGGCGCATCTCCCAGCACGAGGAAGAGGAGAAGCGCGCGGGCGTGGCGACCGGCGACGGCGCCGCGGGACCGGCGGGATGGTGCTACGGCCCCCGGGACCACGGCCACAACGCGTACGCGACCATGACCGCGGGCGCGGTCGGCAGCGTGGCGATCTGGAACTACCTGCAGGACGAGAAGGCCTCGGCCAAGGACCCCACGCTGCAGAAGGGCCTGGCCTGGCTCGACCGCCACTTCTCGGTCAGCTCGAACGAGGGGCCGGACGAGCACCTCAAGGACACGAAGTGGATGGTCTTCTACTACCTGTATGCGCTGGAGCGCGCGGGCGTCCTCGTCAATACCGAGTCGTTCGGCGCGCACCGCTGGTACCCCGAGGGGGCGCGCTGGATTCTCGGGCAGCAGCGGGGCGACGGCTCCTGGCTCGGCCCTCTTCCCCATGGAGACCGCAGCGACGGCGCCAATGCCGCGTGGGACACCTGCTTCGCGATCCTCTTCCTCAAGCGCGCCACGCGGCCGCTCGTCGCCTCCACCGACGGCAAGTCCAAGTAGCTAGTCTTTTCAGATCCGGCAAAGCTCCCAGGATTGGCCACCGAGGACACAGAGGACACCGAGCCGATTCCGCTCTGTGCTCTCTGTGTCCTCTGTGGCTAATCCGGACGTAGACAGCCGTTCCAACGACGGGTAAACTCTCGGCCATGCCCTACCGCGACCTGCAGCATTTCATCGAGGTCCTCGAGCAGAAGGGGAAGCTGAAGCGCATCAAGGCGCCGGTCTCCCGGGACCTCGAGATCGCCGAGATCACCGACCGCGCCAGCAAGCAGGGCGGCCCCGCTCTCCTCTTCGAAAACGTCGAGGGGCACTCGATGCCCGTCGCCATCAACCTCTTCGGCACGAAGGACCGGATGGCGCTCGCGCTCGACGTCGACACCCTCGAAAACCTGCCCGACCGCCTCGGCTCCATCCTCGCGCTCGCGATGAACCCGCCGACGGGCGGCTTCCTCGAGAAGATCAAGACCCTGCCGAAGCTCATGGAGATGGCGAGCTTCATGCCCAAGTCCGTCAGCGGCGGCATGTGCAAGGACGTCATCCTCAAGGGCGAGCAGGTCGACCTCGACAAGTTCCCCATCCTCAAGTGCTGGCCCGAGGACGGCGGCCGCTTCATCACCTACCCGCTGGTCTTCACCTACGACCCCGAGAGCGGCAAGCGCAACGTCGGCACCTACCGGATGCAGGTCTACGACAAGCGCACGACCGGCATGCACTTCCACTGGCACAAGGACGGCGCCCGCCACCTGAGCAAATCCAAGACGCCGCTCCAGGTCGCCGTCGCGATCGGCTGCGACCCCGCGATGTGTTTCGCCGCGACGCTCCCGCTGCCGCCCGACGTCGACGAGTGCCTCTTCGCGGGCCTCATCCGCCAGGAGGGCACGCGGCTCACGAAGTGCGAGACGCTCGACATCGAGGTCCCCGCGAACGCCGAGATCATCCTCGAGGGCACGGTCGACCCGGTCGAGCGGCGCCGCGAAGGGCCCTTCGGGGACCACACGGGCTACTACTCGCTCGAGGACGACTTCCCGGTCTTCCGCGTCAACGCGATCACGCACCGGGCGAAGCCGGTCTACCACACCACCATCGTGGGCCCGCCTCCGCAGGAGGACGGCTTCATCGGCTACGCCATCGAGCGGCTCATGCACCCGCTCATGAAGATGCAGATCCCCGAGCTGGTCGACTACCACATGCCGATGGAAGGCGTCTTCCACAACCTGATGATCGTGTCGATCCGGAAGCGCTTCCCCGGCCACGCCCGGAAGGTGATGCACACCATCTGGGGCCTCGGCCAGGCGATGTTCACCAAGGCGATCGTCGTCGTCGACGAGGACGTCAACGTCCACGACTACCGCGAGGTCGCCTGGAAGGCCCTCAACCACATCGACCCCGAGCGCGACATCGAGTTCGTCATGGGGCCGATCGACATCCTCGACCACTCCTCGCGCCTGGCGGGCTACGGCTCGCACATGGGCATCGACGCGACGACCAAGACCCCGGGCGAAGGCTTCACGCGCCGCTGGCCCGGCGAGCTCAAGATGTCGCCGGAGATCCGGGCG
>Ga0310810_10000186_pt1 | contig 63765 bp, 59 predicted proteins | sample NCmetagenome_FD_207641 | JGI IMG/M metagenome (GOLD analysis project Ga0310810, IMG submission 207641) | Soil microbial communities from experimental microcosm in Duke University, North Carolina, United States - NC | ecosystem: Engineered > Artificial ecosystem > Soil microcosm > Unclassified ...
AGGATAATGTCGCAAAAAAGGTAGCACCCGCCAGTGCGGCGATCCATCACGCGACGAAGAATATTCGGATCGGAGATATCGACCTCCGGACGCACGGGATGGAATGCAATCTCTTCGGCTTCGATCAGACTACGGTACGCCGGTGAGGTTGCTACGACGGGTGCGTGCCCGCGGTGTTTCATTTCACGAGCCAGGGAAAGGAGCGGATAGAGGTCGCCCAACGAACCGAATGTGCAGAATACGATGCGCTTACCGGACATAAACTCTTTCTCCTTAATTATTAGAGCGTGAATTATTAGAGCGCGCAGTTCTTGACCACGCAAAACAGCTTGCGCTGATTTGCGATAACTTCAGTCCGCCGCGATCGCCGCTGTGACCAGCGGAGTCTTTTGCCTGGTTTCCCACTTCAGTATTTTTAGATCGAGCACGAAGATTGCGTATAGCACGGGCACCAGCAGCAGCGTAATGAATGTTGCCACGCACAGTCCGCCGATCTGCGTGTAGCAGAGTGGCTGCCAGAGGGGTCCGCCGTGCAGGGCCAGCGGGAATAGAGCGAGCACGGTCGCGCCCACCGTGATCATTACGGGGCGCAAACGAACAATGCCGGCATCGATCACGGCTTCTTCAAACGGTTCACCTTCTTCGTGCTTCTCTTCAATGAAATCGAAAAGAACGATCACGTGGCTGACGATTACACCGATTAAGCTGGCGACTCCTAAGAACGCCATAAACCCGAATGGCGTGCCCATGATCCACAGTGCTGCGACAGCACCGACGATGCCGTACGGAGCGGCCGCGAATACAAGAAATGGCTTGACTGCGTTGTTGAATTGAAGGACTAGTGCAAGAAAGATGAGAAACACGGAAGCAGCCATGACAACGCCGAGTTCTCCGAATCCGCGATGTTGCTGATAGTAGTCGCCGCCCATGCGCATCTTGTAGCCGGGGGGCAGGTTCTTCTCGAATTCCTTGAGCTTGGGGCCGGCCGCCTTGAGCACTTCGGAAGAAAGCACGCCTGGCCTTGGGAAGCAGCGCACCGCGATTGTCCGGAAGTGATCGAGCCGGATGATGCGCTCGGTGTCCATCGAGTGCTCGATTTTCGAGACCTGCGCGAGAGGAATCTTCGATGAGCCTTGCGACGAGTACACGTAGAGGTTTTGGATGTCGGAAAGCTGGGCGCGTTCTTCTACCTTCAGGCGACCAACGACGGGAATTTCCTTGTTGCCCTCTTGTAACGTCGTGAGCTGGTGACCGCTGATCGCGGAGGTCGAGGATGCCAAAACATCTTGATTCGTAATGCCCGCCAGGTTGGCGCGGTCAGGATCGATGATCAGCTTCACTCCGGAACTTTCGGTGTCCCAGTCGTTGCGCACACCCGCCGTGTTGGGCAATGAACGGAAGACGTCTTCCAACTGTCCAGCCAAACGGCGCAAGGTACGAATGTCCTCGGCGGACTGTGCCGCGCTGACGTCGGCATTGTTGGCGATGAGAATGTCCACAGGAAAGTCGATGGCGGCATACTGCAGTTGACGCACATCGATTCGCGCCCCAGGAATACTCGCCGAGATGATGGGCTGCAAGTGCTTCACAAATTCGGGCGTGATCTCCTTGTCGGCAACCTCCAAGATGATTTGTGCGTAGTTCAATTGCTGCAGTTGCGGCGATACTGAAAACCAGAACCGTGGTCCGCCTCCACCCACGAATGTGGTGACGTATTTCAGAAAATGCTCTGGTTTTCCGTCCTTACCAGCTCGATCTTTCGCAAATTTCTCGGCCTCCGTACGGACGATTTGTTCAACCTGCTGGGCTGTTTGGTTGGTGGAATCGAGATTGGTGTCATTGGGAAGCCAGACGTCAATGTAAGACCAGTACTGCACGTCTTCCGGCATAAATGAGGTCTTCAGCTGGGACATAAAGAACACGCCCAATGCGAGAAACGCCAGCGAACCAGCAAACACCTTCCAGCGATGTTCCATTGCAGTCTTTGCGGTTCGCGCATACCAACCCGTGAAACCAGTAGTACGCCGTACTTCGATTGGCTTCTCCGCCTTCTTGCTTGGACGGAGCAGGTAATAGCCGAGCAGAGGCACAAACGTCATCGAAGCCAGGCGTGACGCCACCAGCGAGCACGTCATTACGATGGGCAAGCTGTATAGAAACTCGCCCATAGTGCCGGTCAACATGAGGAATGGAATGTAGGCGGCGATGTTAGTGACAGTGGCGAACATGATCGCTGTCGCCAGTTTGGTCGGCCCCAGCCAGGAAGCGACGAGATTGGGCTGTCCTTCCGCCAAGCCTCGCTTGATCGAATCGCCCGCAACCACAGGATCATCGACCAGCAGGCCCAGGGCGATGATCAAGGTCGCGACCGAAACTTGTTGAATATCAATGCCGAGCACCCACATAAAGCCGAAGGTCATAGCCAGGGTGATTGGGATCGAGATGGCCATGAGAACCGCGGAGCGCCATTCCCAGAACCCAACCAGCGAAACGATAACGACCAGCAAAATCGCCTCGTAGAGAGCTCCCATGAACAGGTCGATATTCTCTTTCACCTGCAGGGGCTGATCGGACGTTCGCGTCACGATGAGATCCTCGGGCAAGTAATTGCGGACAGCAGCGAGTTTTTCGTCCACGCTTTTGCCAAACTGAGCGATCTGCAGCCCGTCGCGCATTTGTACAGCGAGCGTGATAGCACGACTCCTGTGCCAGGAGCCATCTTTGTCCTGGTGGGTGAAGTAGTTCAAATAGCGTGCCGGACTGTCGTAAGCGCGCGTGATGTCGACCAGGTCGCGCAAGTAAACCGGGGCGTTGGAAGCAGTGGGTGCAGTTCCAATAATGACGTCGCCAATGGACTTCGCGTTATCGAACTTGCCGGAGGGATTGAGCGTTACATTTTTGTTGTCCACTTCGAGAATGCCGCCCGGCAATGTGCTATTGCGCGCCGAGAGAACTTTGCTCAAATCGGAGGGCTGTACTCCGTACTCCGCGAGTCGTTGCTGGGAGTAGTCCAGATAGACTTTTTCCGCAAGAACGCCACTCCGGTCCACCTTAGACACCTCCGGCGTGCCCTGCAGGGTCCGTTGAATCAGTGCCGTAAAATCGTCGAGCTCTCGATAGGAGTACTTCTCGCCTGCGACCGCGGACAGTCTGGCCTCAGTCGCTTTCGGGTCACGGATGAATGCCGGCCGCCAGGAATCCGGATGGATCTCTGAGCGATGAAAGCGTTCACGGGCAATGCGGTCACCCCAGGCGAACAGTGCCGCGTCGTCCAATTTGGAGTTCACGTCGATGCCGATGAATCCCGGGCCCTCGAACAGATGGGAGTCCTGGAAAGCACCCTGCTGGATGCCTAGTCGTTCCACTAACTGAAATGAGGCCTTCACTTCGTCCGCCGCCACCGACTGAGGAAAGGAAACCACAATGCTGATGCGGGGCTGGGGCGCATTCTTCGGCAGCGTGTCGCGCAAGTGCTCGATCGATTTCTTGACCGTGCGCGCGCGCAGAGCAACCTCAACCTCACTTACCCTGGGGCTTGCGACCGTGAGCATGAGCGCAGCCGTATCACCGAAGTTGCTGTTGAATTGAATTGGACCCGCACCTTTCGGCAATTGATTACTCAGTTCATTAAGCCGCAGATTGATATCGTTCAGCTCTTTCCTTGTGTCTTTCACGTTCTCATCGAGCTGGACAAACACGAGTGCGAAGTTAGGGAAACTCAGCGAGCGAACACCGTAGTCTGATCCGCTCGGCGGCTTCACTGCCTGATTCTGCGCCATGGCCTGCTCCATCGGTCGCGTGACGAGTTGCTCGATATCTTCCGCCGATGCGCCCGGCCACTTGCACGAAGCCACGGCGACCCTGACTGGAATCACCGGGTCCTTGCGCTTCGGCATTTTGGAGTAACCAAACCACCCCCACAGAAAGGTGCCTAGCAATAGGACGAGTGCAACCTGGCGATGCTCCACAAAGAACCGCGCCGTATTGTGGGTGTGCTGGATGATTTCGCTGTCTGATTTGTGTGCCATTTGAGTTCTCTCGTTTGTGAAATTGACTCGCGGGCGGTACGCCTCACTGCATTACGCGTACTTTCTCGCCGCTCTTTACAAGTGTTGATCCCGCTGTAACAACCCGTTCTCCAGCCTTAATCCCACCCAGAACCTGAATCATGTTTCCGTAGGCGTCGCCAAGATCCACGGTGCGGCTGCGGACGATCACTGGATCTCCAGTTCCGTCAGTGACCAGTACCGCGAATGCTTGTGGATTCTGGGGGTCCCGAATCACCGCGCTCAATGGAACTGCGAGCACGTTGGTGGGCAGGATCTCGCCACCCAAAGCCAGCGAAGCAATCATTCCCGACTTCAGCTGGTTGTGAGGGTTGGGAATAGTCACTTCCACGGAGTACACGCGACTCTTGGGGTCAGCTGCGGGCGAAATCGCACTGACCCGGCCCGAAAATTCGGCAGGAAGAGCGTCCGTTGTAATCGCCAGCGGCTGTCCCAGCTTGATCCGTCCCATGGCGTTGTCGGGGACTCCGAAGACGGCTCGAACCGAACGTGTGTCGGCGATCGTAAACGCGGGAGAGGTCGGACCGACTAACGAACCGATATCTACGGCGCGCCGGATGACCCATCCATCGAACGGTGCGCGAAGCGAGGAATCGTCGACAGCCGTTTGAGATTCAGCCAGGAATGCCTTGGCGTTGTTCAGCGCAGCGACCGCGCTGTCATATTGTGCTTTCGCTTGGTCGAATTCCGGCTTGGTAGCGCTTTGCTCGGAGTAAAGATTCGAGATGCGATCGTACGTGAGCTTCGCATGTTCGTGGTCCGCCTGTGCGCGTGCCAGCTGGGCCCGCGCCTGCTCGCGGCGATCGGTGTAGTCCTGCTGCCGCACGAGCGCAAGAACCGTTCCACGGCTGACCCAATCGCCCGTATCCATGTTGCGCATGCGGCCATCGGCGCCGCGCACCTGGCGGATGCTGACAACGTACCCGCCCGACTTGAATGCCAGATCCACCTGTGCATTGGGCACGATGTTGGCGGAATAGCGAGTGTCGCTGCCGGTAGAGATTGTCTGTACTTCGGCTGTTCGGACGGGAGTTAGCGCCGGCGGTTCCGATTCCGCGTGAGTGCAACCGGTTTGGCTGATGGCGCACAATGCCGCGAAAACCACTGCTGTAATCTGTGAAAAACGACCTTTTTCGGTGGTGATCATTAGTCTTCTCCCAACGATTTTTCGAATTCGCTCTTTGCCGACCAGAAGCCCAGCAGCGCCTGCTGGTACTCGTCACTGGCGCCTGCGGCTGATGCCTGCTGCCGCAGTACATCGCTCAGCAGAACCGCCTGCTGTTCATACTTGTTGGTCACTTCCCGAAGCCGCTGTTGTGCCGCGTCGCGTTCTGCCTGTGCGACCGAAATAAGCATTCGAGATTCTTCCAGCTTGCGGAAGCGTGTATTTACGTCCATCAAGACTCGTGCTTGTGCATCATGCAACTGTGTTCGTGCCTGTGTCTCGGTGACCTTCTTCTGATTGACGATGTCTCTCCGGCGACCCCAGTCCCAGGGTTCCCATTTCACCTCGAATCCGATGCTCGTCATGTTTTTGGGAAGAACGTCGACGTTGAAATTGGAGGCGTAGTTGAACGCAATACCGACATCGGGGATGTAATCGGCCTTAGCCATGCGGCGGTCGTACTCAGCTTGCCGCATGCTGAGTTCGGCTTGCTTGATCTCAGGCCGTTGCCCTAGCGCGCGACTTTGCGCCAGCTTCAGATCGACTTCTTCGAACGATGTGACCGGAACCTTTTCTGTCTCGAAACCGGTGCGGATGTCGCGGCCAAGAAGGTTGTTCAGATACTCCTTTTGCGAGTCGAGGGTATTCCGCAATTGAACCAGCTTGTATTTCTCATTCGCGAATTTCGCTTTCACGTCCAGACTGTCGGACTTGAGAGCTGCCTCTTGCGAGACTCGCTGTAGGACTACCCGATCCAGTTCCTGATACTCCTTCACATTTGCTTCAGCGGCTTCCAGTTCGCTCTCCGACTGCAGAACTGCGTAGTAGGCTTGCTTTACGTCTTTTACTAAGCTCTGACGTTCCGCGCGGGCCTTCTCGTCCGCTATCTTTGCGCTCAGCTCCTGCGCTCGCACGGCGAGATTGATCTTGTAGAGTTGAGAGAGCGGCTGCATCGCCTGGCTCATGACATACGCAATCGGCTGCCGCGAAGTTGTGACCTTTGTGTCTGCCGTGGGGAATGGGCCCACGCCTGGAATATTGCCAAACGCTCCCGCGGGAAAGTTGAAACTGACATCGTTCAGCAGTTGCGAGCCAAGTACGCTGCCGCTGAAGGATGGCAGGCGCTTGGTCTTCACTTCAGCGACCTGCCACTTCGACTTATCCACTTCGAGGCTCGCAATTTTCAGTGACCGGTTATTGGCGACCGCCAGCCGGATTGCGTCGTCCAACGTAAGCACGCGTGAAGGCGACAACTCCTGTGCTGAGCAAACAGCGCTGACTACCACGAAAAGTACTGCCCAGCGCAGCCGTTTCACTTCCGATCGAAAACCAGAACAACTCTTGTCCTTTTTGTGTTTACGCATATTGTTTTCCTGTCCAATTTCTCAAACAGTCATCTTTTTGAATCGATGTGCTGCGGCCAGCAACAGGCCGACTCCCATCGCAAGCAGAATCGCTCCGTTGAACCACAACTGCTCCAGTCCGGCTCCACGCAGAATGACTCCACGGGTGATCTTGATCATGTAGGTCGCCGGCACGACGTAACTGAATGCATAGGCCCAGAGCGGCATCGTCTCGCGCGGGAACATGAACCCCGACAGAAAGATGCTTAGCAGCATGACCACCAGGCAGAACTGCAGAGCTTCCGCCTGCGAGTTCGCTTTGCTCGAAACCAGGACTCCGATCGCCAGGTTGACGAACAAATAGCCGGTTGTCAGCAGCCCGAGCACCAGGACGTTGCCGTGCATTGGGATCTGAAATACGAACCGCATGAAGCCGAGAAGAATTGCCAGCTCTACGATTCCGGTGACGAAATAGGGAAGAATCTTGCCCAGCATCAATCCCAATGGCCGCACCGGTGTTACCAGGAGCTGCTCGATGGTTCCTCGCTCTTTCTCCCGCACGATGGAGAACGCCGTTAGCATCACTGTGACCAGGAGCAAGAGAATCGCCATCATTCCTGGCAGCAGGAAGTTGGGGGAACGTGACGCGGGGTTGAACATCACGTTGGGCCGTACCTCGATCGGATTCTTCCGGCCCGGATTCAGCATGCGGCGTAATGACTCATCCAGCCCGATTGAACTGGATACGTTCACAGCCTGACCCGCAACGTTCGAGTCGGAACCATCCACCATCACCAAAACCTGGGCCTGGTTGCCTTTCAGCAGATTGCGATCAAAATCGATGGGAATCTTCACTGCAACACTGGCTCGCCCTGAAATCATCTCTTCGTTCAGTTCGGCATCGCTGTGAACGTATTTGTAGACCCGGAATGTATCCGAATTACGTAGCCGATCGAGGAAAGCGCGGCTCTCGGAACTACCCGAAACGTCGGTCATCATCGAACTGCCGCTTGCGTCATATACCGCGGTCCGAACCTGCCGGATGTTCGTATCAATTGCAGCGCCGAGAATAACCAGCTGAAGTACTGGCATCACAAAAGCGAACAGAAAGGCCATTGGGTCTCGACGCATGTGACGGACTTCCTTGTAGAAGATGGCGCCCATTCCTTGGATCGGATTCTTCATGCGGCCTCCATCTGCATCTGCCGGCGCTGGCTCAGCTCTACGAATGCATCTTCAAGCGTTGGAATCAGCGGACGAATCTCTTCAATTTCGATCCCGCAGCGACGCATTTCGTGGTCCAGTTCCTGTTGGCCAATCGAGTCGTCCACGAGCGCGTGAATCGATCGCCCAAAGATGGTTGCGCTTTTGAACAGCGACATTTCCTGCGCCTTGCGTAGCGCCGTGGTGATCGCAGGAGCGGAGATCTCGAAACGGTGCGTACCAGGCGGGTTTACTTCCGGCAACGAGCGCAGCGAATCCGGAGTGCCGTCGGCAATCAGTTCGCCGTAGTAGATGTAGGCGAGATGGCTGCATCGCTCGGCTTCGTCCATGTAGTGCGTCGTAACAAAGAAAGTGATTCCTTTTCCCGAAAGCTGGAACAGCAGATCCCACAGCTGGCGCCGTGCAACTGGATCGATCCCTGCCGTCGGTTCATCCAGAAACAGCACGGTCGGCTCATGCATCAAGGCGCAACCAAGCGCCAGCCGTTGTTTCCAGCCACCCGAGAGACGGCCTGCCAGCCGATCCACGTACTTTTCGAGTCTGTTCGCGGCTATGGTTTCCTCGATCTTGTGATGCAACGCCTTTCCTTTTAACTGATACGCACGTCCGTAGAAGCGAAGGTTTTCCAATACGGTGAGGTCGTCATACAAGCTGAATTTCTGGCTCATGTAGCCGATCCGTTCGCGGACGGTGTCGCCTTGAGTTCGCACATCGAGGCCTTCAATCCAGGCTTCGCCTTCGGTGATTGGCAGAATTCCGGTCAGCATCTTGATTACTGTGGTTTTGCCGCTGCCGTTCGGCCCGAGAAAGCCGAAGACTTCGCCCTTTTCCACCTTTATTGACGTCTGATTTACCGCGACGAAGTCGCCAAAGCGTCGCGTGAGATTTCTTGTTTCAATTGCGAGCATTACCGTGCCTCCGAAGCGAATTGCACGTCTGCGCTTATGCCGGCGCGTAACAGCTTGTCATGGTTCTCAACCCGCAGCTTCACACCGACCACCTGGTGAACCCGTTCTTCCTTCGTTTGCACATTGCGCGGCAGGAACTCGGACTGCTGCCGGATCTGCTCTACTTGGGCCTGGAATCTTTGCCGAGGAAACGTATCGACCTGGATCTGTGCGGCTCTGCCAATCTGCACACTCCCGATTTGCGTTTCGGGAACATAGACCATGAGATAAAGCTGGTCCGCTTCGAGCAATTGGGCGACGGGAGAGTTCGCCGGAAGCAAATCTCCCGGCCGAAGATCCATGGTTTCGACCACCGCAGCTGCTGGTGCCCGTACCTCACGCTCGGCCCATCGAGCTTCGGTTTCCTTCAGTTGGCCTTCCGCCAATGTGAGATCCGCGCGAGCAGCCGCGATATCCTCTGTTCGAAATCCATGTTGCGTCCTGTCCGCAACCGCTTTGGCGGCTTTCAATCTGCCTTCAGCGGCAGCCACCGCATTGGTTTGCGAGCTCACCAGCGCATGAGCTGCCCGGACTCGATCACGAGCGTTGTCGAGAGACTGTTGTGAGGTGGCGCCGCTCTCCGTCAGGATCTCAGTGCGCTTCAGTTCGCGGTCGGCATTCGCCTCTTCAGTTCGCGCCCTCTCCAGATCGGCTTGTGCCTGTGCTAGTTCCGCCTCGCGATATCCTTCCGAGGCGGCGTTGGCCTCAGCAATTTCCTCCGGACGCGAGCCGCGCAGCATCTTCGCGAGGTTCGCGCGTGCTGCCTGAACTCGCCCCTGTGCCTGCAGTAGCTGACCTTCAAGTTCCGCGCTGTCGAACACCACCAGCAGTTGGTTTGGTTCTACGTGGTCGCCTTCGCGGACCAGCACCCGAGTTATGCGTCCGCCGACCTTCGAACCAATGCTGATGTTGCGTGCTTCAAGCGTCCCGGAAGCGGTTAGCACTTTGTCACCGCGATTTTTCCAGGCAAACCCGGCCGTTAAGCTGCCAACCATGAGGACCGCTGCGAGAGTTGCAATTTTCTTTCTCATAAATGACCTCTTCACTATTAGTTGGGCTCTTACTCAGCCGCCATCAGGGAAACGGCATTTAGCTGCTTCTCTAGTTGCGTTGCGATCTTCGACGCAGTTTGCTTGACCATCTTCTCGGGAGCATTCTTTGTCATTCCGAACTTCACAACCAATCCGGCCGCTCCGGCATATGGGTTCAGTGCGATTACGGTTCCTGGCCCTTTCCCATTGCTCTTTTGCGCCGACGTTTCGTACAGCGGATTCGCGGCAGAGGAAGCGTCCGCCACCATGATGTAGAGCTCCATCTTTGACTTCCCGGAGCCAAAGCCGAGCAGAGCGCGTCGCATCTGGTTTCCTTCACTCAACTCGGTGAACACGCCGCTCACCAGCAGACCCTCGGTCGGCTTGGATTCCGTGGAGCCCAGGCGCTGAGCCTTGAAGCCGGCCTTTTGCAAATCGGCTACCAGGCTTTCGGACATCAAGCGAACCAGATTGCTCGCGGCGGTAGCAGGATCCTGGCGCTTTCTCCTCAATGGACTCTTTGGTGGAGCCGGTAGCAGATATCCTTTGCCGGTAATGCCGCCTTTGTCCTGCTTGAAGTTGGCGGCATCCAGATCAAAGTCGCTCACGTAGATGACTTTGTCCCGATCGCCCTGCGACCGTGCAGACTCGTGTGCCCTCGGAGCTTGCGAGTTGGCGTCTTGGCCTACACACAAGCCGAGCATGAGAATTGGCGCTAACACGCTCATGGGATAATTGCGAACTGCTTTCATCATTCCTCCTCTAAAGTGATCGTTATTCATCGGGTCCAATTCCTATATCTCCACTAGCTCCGCACCCATCGCGGCGGAACTGAAAACGTACAACCTGGGCTGAACAGCCTCCAGCGCCCTGGTAAAGATGGACTCGCATGCTCGGTCGCCGATCTCAAGCAAAAGCGCAGTCTCGCGGCGCGAATATCCTTCGAGTGCCCGCAGCACGAAAGCGAATCGAGGCAGCGGATCAAGATGCAGGAGCCTCTGCTGGAGCGCATCAGGCGATTGACTGAGCGCAAGCTCCAGCCGGTCTGAAATTCCACTGCCATCTTCTCTGGAATGCAGACAGGCACATTCTTCCGGGCCGCAGCCCGTGGGACGCATTAGCGCGATGCAAGCCTGGATAATGAGGCGTCGCGCCCAACTCGCCATCCAATCACGAAATACGCAATCGGCGCCTTTAAGTGATTGCTCAAACGCAGCCCTGAGAACCTTCTCGCTCAGTTCTTCATTACCGGTCAGGGTGTAGCAGAGCCAGCGAAGCGGTTCTGCCGAATCTGCAAATAATCGGACGTAATCGTTTTGGGTACACCTATCCTGTTGGAGCATCGCGCCCATATTTGAGTTCCTCATTTCTGACTGATCTTGCCCGGTTAGTTCGCGTCCGAGGTGTCTTGTGCTGCTGCCGCCTCGGCTTCTTCGATTTCTTCGATCAATGCCGACATCAGTGGTCCTGACCCCATCAGTTCCACGCCGGCATGGCGAATCTCAGCCAGGAGTTGATGGCCTGCATCGTCGACGAATGAAACATTCAGCAGGTCCACAACAATCTCCGTTTCGCCATTCCTTTCAGACAACCCCGCCCACGCATTTCTTGCTTCATCCACCCATTCATGTGCCAGTTTGCCTTCCAACTTCATTCGTGTGATTCCCGGCTCGTTCATGACACTGATTCGAAGCATTCCTTCTCCTCGCGGATCTCTTGCATACTTTGCTCGCGCTGCGCTCGCCCGATCACGCTCTTTGCCGAGCTACGATCGGCGAGAGAAAGCGACTGATATGCGGCGCGAAGCCCTTCCAGCAGTGCGCGTGCCTGCTCGCGCGAGCAGCGCGCTCTAGGAGCTTGTTCGAATGTCTCTATCAATTGCGGCATCATGTCCTGGTATAAGGCACCTGCCTTGCCAAACTCCGTTTGCGAAGTCAATGCATGGGAAGTAATTGATTTCTTGGAGTTTGTAAGAATGAGCGCAATCACGCGGTGGCAGGCGTGCCGAATGTTCTCGCGCCCAACGATTCGGCACCGTGCCGAATTTGGCACGAAATTGGGCACTGAGCCGAAAACAGGCAGAGCACTTTTTTGCGACTGGCTGTGCTGAGGATCTTCAGATCACGAAACTTCAGATTTCCTGGCCGCGTACAGCCCGACAAGGCGTGCAACCAGGACAGCGACATACATAATGCCGCTTACGGCTTCAAGAACGGAAAGCGAGCGACACTGCGCGCTTATCGGAACCATGTCGCCATAGCCGGTCGATGTGAGGGTGACAAAGCTGTAAAACATGCAATCAAACCAGTCAACTTTGTGGTTCGGATGCCTTGCGATGTCCATCGAGAGACCGCCAGGCTGGAGCTTCTCCAGCAGTAGGTAAGCGATTCCCCATACAAACGCCATGAGAAGATAGACGCTCAAAGCGCCGTAAATTGTGTCCCGCGTGACCGTTTCCGTACTCAGAACAGCCCGCAGCAACGTGACCAATGTGAAGCCCAGAAATATGAGAGTGGAGACCAGACTAGGTACCGCGAGTGACGATGAACTGGGGTGAAAGGCCAACCATGTATTTAGGGCGGCAGTTGGCATCGCAAGAAGAACTCCTGTGATCCACTGCGTCCGCTTATCGCTGACCGCGTACACCGCCGCCACAAATATGAGAGCCGACAAGAGACGAAAGATGACTGTCGACAAACCGGGTTTTGCAAGATAAGGGAAGAGGACGATCAACGAAATTAAGGTGGCGAAGAGGTAGGAAAACTTGCTTCGTTTACTGTGTGTGGAGATCAGGGCTATTGGCTTTGGTGCCGCCATAGGTTTATCGGACGCTTGCTTTCCTACGCCTGCATGCTAGGAGGCCACCAGTGATTCCGGGTGATGCCGAGCTTCTTGATCTTGTATTGCAGCGTGGTACGTTTTATCCCGAGCCGTGCTGCCGCACCCTTAGGACCGCCAAGCATTCCTCCAGTTTCCCGAAGAATCTTGATAATTTGCTCTCGATCGCCATCCTGGTCAGACGGAGAAGACGACACGAGAGGAACACTTACCGTGGTCAATTTGATCTCCGGTAGCGGAACTTGCAACGCCGTGCCGGTGGTCAGAATGACGGCTCTCTCGATCAGATTCTCCAGTTCGCGGATGTTCCCGGGCCAGTGCCATTTTTGGAGTTTGCTCATCGTTTCCGTCGGAATGGAATTGATGGGCTTCTGCATCTGGCGAGCAAATTTCTCAGCGAAATAGCGAACCAGTAGCGGAATGTCCTCCTGTCGTTCGCGCAATGGAGGAATCTGGATCGGGAACACATTGAGCCGGTAATAAAGGTCTCCACGAAACTGACGTTCCTCGATCATCTTTTCCAGATCGCGATTCGTAGCGGCAACCAGGCGCACATTAACCTTCTTCGTGTGGGTGCTTCCCAGGCGCTCGAATTCACGCTCCTGCAAGGCGCGCAACAACTTGGGCTGAATCTCCACGGGAATGTCACCGACTTCGTCCAGGAACAACGTTCCCTGATCAGCCAATTCAAGGCGTCCGATTTTTTGTGCAATCGCCCCGGTAAAAGCCCCCTTCTCGTGACCAAACAGCTCACTTTCGAGCAGGCCAGTGGGAATCGCCGCGCAGTTCAGTTTCACAAACGTGCGGGGCTTTCGCCGGCTGTGCTCATGCACGGCACGTGCAATCAGTTCTTTTCCCGTTCCCGTTTCTCCCAACAGCAACACAGTCGAGTCGCTTGCCGCAACAGTTTCCACCAGTTTCAAAACCTGCTTGAGAGCGGGACTTTGACCGACAATTTCGTCGAAATTAAGTTCGTTGCGGATTTCATCTTCGAGGTAGAGCTTTTCCTGCGCCAGCTTGTTCTTGAGGGCTTCCAGGTCACGAACGGCAAGTGCGTTCGCGGCTGCGATGGCAACCTGGTTTGCAATTTGTTGAAAGATTTCCTGATCGTCTTCGGTAAAGGCGTCTTCACGCACACTCGAAATCGACATCGCGCCAATCTTGCGTCCGTGTATTGAAATGGGCATCGAATACAGAGACTTCAGGCCGCTCTTGAAAAAGCCGTGCGTTACCGATGATGGAAAGTTTTCGTAATCGGGCCGCGGAAGATACAGTGGCTTGCCGCTCTTAAACACGAGGCCACTCGTCGTGCCTTCCGGATCATAGTAAATACCCTCGGGCATAGGATTGATCACAGAGCTGACCGCTTGAGCGAACAACTTGCCGGTTTCGGAATCGTAGATCGCCAGGGCCACACATTCATTGGGAACGACGGAGTGCAGACTAGTGGAAACTGCGCGGACCAGTTCGCTCAGATTCAGGTGAGACACCAGAGCATTGTTGATGTCGAGCAACAGCTTCGAGCGGTCGCGCTCGTGCTTTGCCACCTGCTCGGCCTGCTGGGCTTTCTGAAAATTCAAGGCATTCTCAACTGCGATCGCAATCTGTCCAGAGATCTCTTCCAGCAATCTGGCACTATCCGGCGTGAACGCGTCCTCGCGCAAACTGACCACGCCCAATGCCCCTAGCGTTCGTCCATGGACAATCAGAGGATTGAAGCAGCCCGACTTCACACCATGATCGATCGCATAGCCCATCCAGGACGAAGGAAATCTCGCAAGCTCGGCGACCGACCTTACCAGAACTGGCCGGCCGGTCTTGATGGCTTGTTCCTCAGGGGTGCCCTCCATCGGCGTGCGCAGGCCCTCTTTAAAGACAACATTTTCCAATTTGCCCAAATCGAGTGCGAGTGTCTCGAGGGTGTTCTCTGGACCGCAAAGGGCGATAAAGGAGGAATCGTTGAACATCACCTCTTGCAGCCGCGCTGAGATAGACTTCAGCAGTTCGTTCAGATTCAGGTGCGACACGACAGCATTGTTCACTTCAAGCAACAATTTGGAACGATCCCGTTCCTGCTCCATCTGACATTGGGCCAGCCGTGTCTTCTCAAAGTTTTGCGCATTGTCGACGGCGATTGCTACCTGCGTTCCGATTTGAGTGAGCAGCTCCGCATCCTCTTCAGTGAAGGCCGATTCACGCAAGCTGGCCAACGCCATGCTGCCGACGATCTTGTCGTGACATATCAAAGGTACGGCGCAACCCGACCTTATGCCGCGGGCGTAGGCGTGCTTCATGATGTCAGCGTTAAATTCGTTGAAATCGGGACGGTGGCGCAGAACAGTTTTGCGTGACGAAAACGCCAGGGCGGCGGGCGTGCCCACCAACGGAATCAGTTGCCCTTCCTTGAGAAATGTCGGGTCGTCAGGGAAATCGAGAGCGTGAAGGCGTAGTTCGTGGCGCTCGGGATTGTAGAGGGCTAGCGCCGCAAAATCGTGCTTGATCTCGCGCCGGAGGCAGCCAGAAACCGACTTCAGTACCTGCGTCAGATCGAGGTGGGAGACAACTGCATTGTTGATTTCAAGCAGAACCCGCGCACGGTCAGCAGGCAGACGAAGGGGTAAAGACTGACCTGCGACGGAACTTGCCGATTGTTCCATCCCCACCCCAAGATAATTCCGGACAGTCTACAACTTTTGGAACGCCACAGACCAGTGCTCTTTATAGCGAACGATCCAGGGAATCCTCTGGAGCAAGGTCAGGCTCCAAGCCGGCCAAACACGCGAAGAAAAGTGGGACAAGAATCGGAGTGATCGCTCTCGAAAACACCCGTTCACAGGACTTTCTCTAACCGTTGATTCTATGGTTTGAAGCCGACGCCAGGCGGACAGCGGCGCTGGCCACAGAATGGTCACAAATGTTGGTCCCCCGCGTGGCTGCGAATGGCCGTGAGCATTTTTCCTTGGTGCGGCCATGCGATCCCGGCTGACTGCATGAGTGTTGTCAGCCAGTCCTCCAGTGGTTCCATACCGAATGCCATTCTGGTGCCCCACTTTGGCAGCAAGCGATTCCGCAAGAACTCGATCGTGAATTTTAGTTGTGATATGCGCCTTTGGATAAATGGACTCTGAACGCTCCACCCGTTCGTGTTCAGCGCGCGTTTTCTTTATGTAACGCTGCGATCGCAACAAAAGGTGACAATCGCACCCGGCGCTCGTCATCGTCACTTTTTTCTCCCTTCCGAATCAGACAGTCGCAACACAAAAACGTTCAAGGAGAAACAGAGATGAAGTATTTATCTGATGCACGTGCTGCTTGCAGTCTCACGCTGTTCTTAGCCTGTCTGTTGAGCGGTGCCAGCTTTGCGCAGAACGCGCACACCACAAATCAATTCCATGGCGTGAAGGTGAACGGCGGTACTGTCACACACTCGAAGCAAGGTGATCGCAACATCTTGACACTCTCGGATGATTTTAAGTCGCCTGAAACGCCCGACCCGCACTGGCAGGTAGTCGACTCAAAAGGCAATGTTTACACGCTGGAGCGACTGCAGGCGAAGAATGGCAAGTTCAATAAGACGATCACGCTCCCCGCTTACATTCCCGATGTCGCGAAAGTACAGATCTGGTGTGCCTTTGCTGAGGCGCTGCTTGGGGAGGCCTCGTTCAGTTCACCGGTGATGTGATCACTTCGCTGGCTGATCGATGCCCGTGAACCAGTAAGTGGCGTAAGAGATCGGCCGGAAAGGAACAATTATGAAAAAACAGAAGATTGTTTTCACGCTGTTAATTACTGCACTGTGCGTAAGCGCTTCGACGGCGCAGATAGCAGACAAAAAGGTATTGACACTCGATGGCGCGAAGCGCGTCATCGCAGCCGCCGAAGCGCAAGCTAAGCAGCTGAACGCGCCAGGTGCGGTGATTGCCGTGGTGGACGACGGCGGCAACTTGATGGCGCTGGAACGACTGGACGGAACATTTTCTGCTGGCGCCAATGTTTCGATCGGCAAAGCGCGCACGGCAGTCAGATTCAAGAAGCCGACCCGGTTTTTTGAAGAGCTGATTAATTCGAGCGGCAAGGGCCGGACCGTCATGGCTGCATTGGATGACTTCACCCCGCTGATCGGCGGAATTCCGATCATGCTCGATGATCAGATCATTGGCGGCGTTGGCGTCAGTGGCGCGGCTTCAGCACAGCAGGATGAGGAACTGGCGATCGCCGGCGCCGCGGCCGCAAAAGATTTCGGCAAGGCTGCCATCGCGTCAGCGCCAATCACCTATTTCGATAGGGATCAGGTCAAAGCAGCATTCGCAAAGGGGACAATTCTGCTCGATGGCAGCGACAACCGCAATTACATGATCCACGCCAGCCGCCGCGAAACACCGGGCATGGCTGAGATCCATACCAAAGACACGGACATCATTTATGTGCGCGGCGGCAAGGCAACGTTCGTGACCGGCGGGAATGCGGTGGAAACCAAGAACATCGCTGCGGATGAGATTCGGGGCAGCTCCATTCAAGGTGGAGATACGCGAGAGATCGCCGAAGGCGACGTGATCGTCGTGCCTAATGGCGTGCCGCACTGGTTCAAACAAATTTCGGGACCGTTTACTTACTACGTGGTCAAAGTCCGGTGATGGAGATGCAAATGAAAGCCCGGATTCTCTCTTTAATTGCGGCAATGGGTGCGGTGCTCTGCACCGTTTCGGCGGGGGCCCAATCGATAATGGACCCCCCATTTGGCAGGCCGGATGCAGTCATCGATCTTGCAACTCGTAACGGCGTTGATCTGGTCAAAGGTCAATGGCGATACAGCGATACCAGAATCATCGAAGTTGAGTCGCGTGGTCCTGGCGCTGATCTTAAGCCATCCGGCGCGCCGAATAAAACTTACGACTACACGCCGCACGCTGGAGTGGCAGATTTCGACGACTCGAAGTGGGAGGCCATCGATCCAACCACTCTCGACGCGCGTCGCTCGACGGGAAAGATCTGTTTCAACTGGTACCGTATCGCGGTCACCGTTCCGGAGAAGATTGGGGCCTTCGATCCAACCGGTTCGACAGTCGCCTTTGAGATCGTGATCGACGATTATTCGGAAATATGGGTTGATGGCAGGCTGCCGCGAGTCCTGGGGCAACCGGGCGGCCCGGTAATTAAGGGCTTCAACGCACCCAATCGCATTGTAATCGGGCGCGACGTCAAGCCGGGCCAAAGAATACAGCTCGCAGTTTTTGGGGCGAACGGCCCCATCTCTTATTCACCTGAGAATTTCATTTGGATAAAGTCTGCAACACTCGACTTCTACAAGTCACCCAAAGTCGGGACTGCGCAGAGTACAGAGATTCTGCGGGATGATCCGGAGCTGGACAAAATTGTCACGCCTGGCACCAAGATCGAAAAATTGGCCGGCGGATTCCTGTTCACAGAAGGACCAGTCTGGGTGCCGCGCACTGCTGATTCAGAAGGCTATCTCCTCTTCAGCGATCCCAACAACAACACTATTTATCGCTGGACTCCCGACGGTCAGGTATCTATTTACCGCACCAAAAGCGGATACGCAGGCGCTGACATCGGCGAATATGGACAGCCCGGGTCGAACGGGCTGACGTTGGATGCCGAAGGCAGGCTGACCATCAATCAGCACGGCAATCGCCGAGTTGTGCGACTCGAGAAGAACGGTCAATTGACAGTACTTGCTGATCAATATGAAGGCAAACGGCTCAACAGCCCCAACGACCTGGTTTACAAATCCGATGGAGCGCTTTACTTTACTGATCCGCCGTTTGGTTTGCCGAAGTTCTACGACGATCCACGGAAAGAACTGCCGTTCAGCGGGGTGTTCCGCGTTTCATCCAATGGAAGGCAAGTGCAGTTGTTGACAGCAGAATTGAAAGGGCCCAACGGCCTCGCATTTTCGCCCGACGAGAGATACCTCTATGTCGATAACTGGGACGAGAAGAGAAAGATCATCATGCGGTATGAGGTCAATTCCGATGGAGCACTAGCCAACGGCAAACTCTTTTTTGATATGACCAGCGCTCCAGGCGAAGATGCGCTCGACGGCTTGAAGATCGATCAGAAAGGAAACCTATATGTCTCCGGGCCGAGCGGGCTTTGGATCATTTCTCCCGAAGGCAAGCATTTGGGGACAATTGTTGGTCCCGAGCATCCGCATAATTTTGCCTGGGGAGACGACGACGGCAAAACCCTATATCTATGTGCGCGTACGGGTCTTTACCGCATACGACTGAATGTGCCGGGAATCCGGCCGCCGCTGGTTTCCCAGGAACTTGCGAAGAGATAAGAAAAGCACACAGAACGGCGCTGGTTTTGGTACGATTTCGTCACAGGTGTTGGGCTTTACAGCCGGTCGGAATTGTCCGTCAGGAAGCGTTGGGTGAAGGCTCCCGTACCAGCAAACGAACAGGAACGCGTGCAGGCGTTACGCGCGAGCGGCGTTCTCGACAGCGCCCCCGAACGCTCGTATGACCAATTGGCCGAATTGGCCGCCAGTATCTGTGGCACTCCCATTGCAGTCGTGAGCTTGATCGACTCCGATCGCCAGTGGTTTAAGTCGAAGGTCGGGCTGTCTATCACTGAAACTTCCCGGGATGTTGCGTTCTGCGCGCACGCCATTGTTCATGGAGATTTGCTGGTCGTCCGGGACGCCGCAACCGACCAGCGATTTGCCGATAATCCGCTAGTCACGTCGGACCCGCATATACGCTTCTATGCTGGCGCGCCGCTGATCACTCCCCAAGGTCACGCTCTTGGCACGCTTTGTGTACTCGATCATGTTCCGCGAGACCTCAGTGAGCAACAACGTGCGGCGCTAAGAGTCTTGAGTGCGCAGGCGGTCGCCCAGATCGAGCTCAGCAAAACTAAGAGTGACCTTAAGAATGCTGAAACCGACGCTCACTCGGTCACGGAAGCATTGCGCGCCAGCGAAGAATTCAAAGGAAGACTGCTGGCATGCAGCCGCGATTGCATCAAGGTACTCGATCTCGAAGGTCGACTGGTCTATATGAACGAGGGCGGGATGCAGTCTCTCGAGATTTGTGATCTCGCTCCGGTCCTGAACAGCTCATGGATTGATTTTTGGGATGGCGAAGATCATGAAGCGGCGCGAGTAGCAGTTGACTCAGCCCGGCGGGGCGAGATCGGCCGGTTCACCGGTTATTTCGAAACCAGAATTACACATCAGCCCCGCTGGTTTGACGTAGTTGTAAGCCCGATATTCGACAGTGCCGGTCGGCCAGAGCGAATTTTGGCTCTGTCGCGCGATGTGACGGCACAGAAAACCAGTGAAACTGCGCTTCGCGACGCCATGGAGTTCAATAAAGCCATTATTCAGGATGCTGGCGAAGGCGTCGTAGTTTACGACCGCGAGCTTCGTTACAAAGTCTTCAATCCTTACATGGAGCGTTTGACCGGTAAGCCTGCGACGGAAGTGCTGGGCAAGGTTGCAGTAGATGTTTTTCCTCGCCTGCGCACCAGCGGCGTGGAAGCGCTTTTGAAACGGGCGCTCTCGGGCGAGGTGGTCAAAATATCCGATGTGGTTGTGGCCAAGCATTCAGCGCTGGGGCAGGATGTATGGGAATCATGCACCTTCGCGCCACAATACGATTCCAATGGAAACATAGTCGGCGTAATCGGCCTGGTGTTTGATGTCACCGACCGGCATCTGAGCGAAGAGACTTTCCGCGCCATTGTAGTCGGCACGGCATCGTCCACCGGAAACGATTTTTTTCCTTCTCTGGTCAAGCACATGGCGGCGGCATTGCGAGTTCGCTATGCGTTCATTACCTCTTGCGATGATGGCAAGCGTGCAAAAGCGCTGGCCTTCTGGAAAGGAGATAACTTCGGTGAAACCTTCGAGTTCAATCTCGAAGGCACGCCTTGTCAAAAAGTCGTGCAGGGTGAAATCTGCCACTATCGAGATGAACTAACCCAGCTATTCCCTTCGGACATTCCTCTCGCGCAGCTGGGTTGCCGGAGCTATCTCGGAGTCCCGATGTTAGACCAAAATGACCGAGTCATCGGACACATCGCCATTATTGACGATAAACCTATGGAGCGCGACGAACGCGCCATCGATTTGGTCAAGATTTTTGCTGCCCGGGCGGCGGCGGAACTCAAGCGACAGAGGGCTGAACTCGGATTACAGGCCGCCCTGCAACAGGTGCAGGAGCTGCAGAAGAAACTCGAAGCCGAAAACGTTTATCTGCAGGAAGAAATTCGTAAAGAGCACAATTTCGAAGAGATCGTCGGAAACAGCAAGGGCCTGCTGGACGTGCTGCGAAAAGTGGGGACGATTGCGCCGACAGACTCCACCGTCCTCATCCTGGGCGAAACAGGTTGTGGAAAGGAACTAATAGCGCGCGCAATTCACGACCTCAGCAAGCGCAAAAACCGTCCACTGGTAAAGGTGAATTGCGGCGCCATCCCCACCGGACTCGTCGAAAGTGAACTCTTTGGACACATGAAGGGCGCATTTACCGGCGCGCTGGAGCGGCGGACCGGGCGGTTTGAATTGGCCGACGGCGGCAGCCTTTTTCTTGATGAAGTCAGCGAGCTTCCCCTCGACACGCAGGTCAAACTGCTGCGGGTTCTTCAGGAGCACGAGTTCGAGCCGCTGGGCAGCAGCCGCACTATCAAGGTGAACGTCCGTATTATTGCGGCCAGCAACCGCGATCTTGATAAAGCCATCCAGGAAGGCCGTTTCCGAGCCGACTTGTTTTACCGCCTCAGCGTATTACCGCTTACCTTGCCGCCGCTTCGGGAGCGCCGTACCGATATTCCCCTGCTCGCATCTTTTTTCCTTGATAGGTTCAGCCGTCAGTTCGGGAAAGACATTAGAGGCATATCGCAAGACACGATTGACGCGCTGTCCCGCTACTCCTGGCCGGGCAATATCCGCGAGCTACAGAATGTAATCGAACGTGCGGTAGTTCTGTGCACCGGTAGTGTTCTCCGCCTCGACCATGATCTTCTCCCGATAACGGGTGAGGATGGCGGCGAGGAACAAATCGTCCGCGAAAGCACCTTGCTTGTAGAAAATTCTCCCAATTCGCTTGAAAACGTCGAACGGTCGCACATTCTTCAGGTTCTGGAGAAAACCCGCGGCGTCATCGAAGGGCCCCGCGGGGCTGCCAGAATTCTCAATCTCCATCCCAATACGCTGCGCAGCCGCATGAAGAAGCTCGGCATCGAGCGCCCTTCCGCTACAGCTTAAGCCACGATATTTAGTGGTCACGAATGGACTCGTGACCGAGGCCACGAAATTTCGTGGAACGTCTGCGACCCCGCCCTCGCCAGCATCTCGCTATCTCCAGGTACAACAACTACTTAGCTGATTTCATTGACTCGTGCCGCCTTGGCACGCCGCTTGCCTTTAGTCATGGCGTTCGGAGGAAGAAACAGTGCTGAGAATTTCGATCATTGAGGATTCAGCAGAAAGCGTTCGACTGGCGTTAGAAGGCTCGCTGGTTGGACCTTGGGTGGATGAGGTCCGAAAACAGAGCGAGACGGCGCTCGCGGACAGCAAAGCAGTCACGCTCGACCTCGAAAAAGTCCGGTTTGTCGACGCGAGTGGAACGGCACTGCTTCGAGAGCTAGCCAGCCGCAAAGTCCAGCAAATGAATTGCTCAGCGTTTCTCAGTCAGCAACTGAAGGAGGCAACTATATGACGAGCCCGAGTGTCGTCGCGAGTGAGTCTGAGGCCGGCATCGCGCAGGTGCCCTGTCAGCCATTGGATGTTCAAGCGAGGCACGAGCATGAACTGATTAATCGCGTGCTCGCCGGAGAGACAGATCTTTTCTATGAGCTGATCCGCCCGTACGAACGCGGAGTGTTTTTTTCCGCCGTATCCATCCTCGGCAACGACGCCGACGCTGAGGATGCGGCGCAGGAGGCTGCGCTGAAGGCATACAAGAACCTCGCTCGTTTCAGGCGGGAATCAAAATTCAGCACCTGGCTCATTCAAATCGCGATCAACGAAGCCAAGATGAGGCTCCGCAAGGATCGTCGTCACTTGTACGAGTCGCTTGACGACCGGCAGCAAACCGACGAAGGTGACTACATCCCGACCGATTTCGCAGATTGGCGCGAAATTCCTTCCGAGGCACTGGAGCAAAGCCAATTACGAGAGGCGTTGAACCAGGCTCTGTCAGCCCTTCCGGAAAAATACCGCACAGTTATGATTCTTCGCGATGTGCAGCAGATGAGCATTGCAGAAACTGCCAAAGCGCTGGGGATTTCGGAGGAGAACGTTAAGACTCGCACCTCGCGAGCACGTCTGCAGATGAGAGACAGCTTGGCGCTGGAATGGGCCGGCAAATGGGCCAAAACAACGAAGGAATGAGAAGCTTAAGAGAACGACTCCCCGCGCAGCTTACGAGATATTGGTTAGCCGTGCGCGCAAGCGTTGACTGAATCCCGCAGGTAACTGAAAACTCCGGCCGTCTCCAACCAGCGTGATGGTGTTGCGCAATCCGTCGTACACTGCGCTGCAGTGGGTGCAAGCAGGCAAATGCGCCACAATCTGTTCCCGTAACTCTGGTGTCACATCCTTATCAATGTAGTTTGAAAGCTCCCGAATCACTTCCAGGCAACTAATCTGCACGAGTCCTCCAGTTCGGGATACTTCCCAAGTCCCGGGTGCTTGCTGTTGAGATTCTGATGACCAAAAAAGGTGACAGCAATTCCTCGGCCCGAGAGATTGCATCGTGCATTCGCAAAAAAATCTGGATCAATGTGTCACCAAAGCATTAGCCGGGAATCCGATGGGCAAATGCAAACAGCAGAACAAAATGGAATTGCTCACCAGCCGGCAGCTGGGGCCGACAAGCACGTGGCACGCCGAACCTGGTTCGCTGGCGCGATGTTGGCCGTCACCAGCCACTGGCCCGAATATCTGATGGAAGCTGCGTGCCTGGGCCTATTCATGCTTTCAGCATGCAGCTTCACGGTTCTGCTGCAACATCCCGGTTCGGTTCTTCGGCAGATGCTTCCGAGCGCATTCTTGCGCCGATTGCTGACTGGCGTCGCAATGGGACTGACCGCAATCGCGCTGATCTATTCCCCATGGGGCAAACAATCGGGCGCGCACTTGAATCCGTCCGTTACTTTGACTTTCCTCCGCCTGGGAAAGGTCGAGCCTTGGGACGCCACCTTTTATGTCGTCGCGCAGTTCATTGGCGGAACGCTTGGGGTGTTAGTCAGCGCCTTAATTTGGGGAGAGGCCATCGCGCACGAAAACGTGCGTTATGCAGCAACGATTCCCGCTTCGGGCCGAACCGGAGTGGCTTTCATTGCGGAGGTAGTCATCTCGTTTCTGATGATGACCATGGTCCTTAACGTTTCGAATTCGGCGCGCATTGCGCGGTTCACGGGCGTGATCGCCGGGGCCTTGGTCGCGACTTACATCACGCTCGAGTCGCCGCTCTCTGGGATGAGCATGAGCCCGGCGCGCTCGTTTGCGTCAGCTGCGCCTGGGCGGCTCTGGGATTCACTTTGGATTTACTTCACCGCACCACCGCTCGGCATGATGCTCGCGGCCTATGTTTACCTGTGGTTGCGCGGCAAGCATGCTGTCTTCTGTGCGAAGCTGCACCACCATAACGACAAGCGGTGCATTTTCCGCTGCAACTACCAGGCTCTGTTAACACCATCACACTAGAGGAGACCATGTAATGAAACGCAAACGTTTGATCTACGGTTTAGTTGTAATTGCAGCAATCGCTCTGTGGGCTGCATTCCGGCCCGAGCGGCTGTTCGTCAATGCCAAAGTAAACGAAACTATGCCGGCCTCTGCCGGCGCGAACCCATCCGAAACCATTCTGGCTTCGGGATTGTTCCACAGCGTTGCTCACAAAAGCGCAGGCCAAGCGACCATCTACCAGCTTGCCGGCAATAAACGCATTCTGCGCCTTACCGAGTTTGAAACCTCGAACGGGCCTGATGTCCACGTTTATCTGGTCGCTAGCAAAGATGCCAGCGACAGCGACACCGTGAAGCAGGCAGGATTCGTCGAACTCGGATCCCTCAAAGGCAACATCGGCGACCAGAATTATGAGCTCGCCTCAGACCTTGACCTCAACAAGTACCGCGCCGTAACCATCTGGTGCAAGCGCTTCGGTGTCAATTTTGCGACGGCTCCTCTTACTGCGAACGGCGCGGCAATGAGCGCGATCAACTAATTAACTGCCTGAACTGTGAAAGGAGAACGTCATGAGCCGCGACAATCAGTTCGACGTGATCATCATCGGGACCGGAGCCGGAGGCGGGACGCTTGCCTACCAGCTGGCTCCTTCAGGTAAGCGGATTTTGATTCTGGAACGCGGCGACTACGTCGCCCGCGAAAAAGACAACTGGAATCCTCAGGCTGTGAACGTCGATGCCAAATACAACACCAAAGAGATGTGGCGCGACGTGAATGGCAAGGAGTTGCATCCGCACACGAATTACTACGTGGGCGGCAACACGAAATTCTACGGCGCCGCGCTGTTTCGGCTTCGCGAAAAGGATTTCAGAGAGATACGTCATCACGGCGGCACCTCTCCCGCGTGGCCGCTGAGTTACGACGAACTGGAGCCCTACTACACACAAGCCGAAAATCTGTATCAGGTGCACGGTAATCGCGGGGAAGATCCCACAGAGCCTGCGGCGGGGAAGAATTACCCGTGGCCGGCAGTAAGCCATGAGCCTCGCATTCAGCATTTGGCGGACGACTTTCGCGCGGCGGGACTCAATCCATTTCACACCCCTCTTGGTGTGATGCTCGATGAGAAGAACCCTCGCTCAAGTCCCTGTATTCGCTGCAGCACCTGCGATGGGTTTCCCTGCCTGGTTCACGCGAAATCGGACGCACAGGTGCTGTGTGTGGATCCGGCGTTGCAATATCCGAATGTCACTCTGCTGACCAATGCGCTGGTCAAACGGCTCACAACCGACCGCACGGGCCGCGAGATTCAGGAAGTGGTCGTAGAGCGCAACGGGGCAGCTGAGACTTACTCTGCCGACATCGTGGTTGTCTCTTGCGGCGCAATCAATTCGGCCGCGCTGTTGCTGCGCTCAGCCAATGACCGGCACCCGAACGGCCTGGCCAATAGCTCTGACGTTGTCGGACGCCATTACATGGGTCACACCAATTCGGTGCTGATGGCGATCTCTAAATGCCCCAATCCAACCGTTTTTCAGAAAACTCTTTCGGTGAACGATTTCTATTTCGGTTCGAAGGACTTCGACTATCCGATGGGACACATTTCTTTTGTCGGGAAACTGGATGCCATAACTTTACGTGCTGGCGCCCCGGCGATCGCTCCGGGCTTCACCCTTGATCTGATGGCGAAACATTCCCTCGATTTCTGGCTCACCTCAGAAGACCTGCCCGATCCGAATAACCGGGTGACCATCAACCGTGATGGAGAGATTGTTCTGACTTACACGCCCAACAACTTGAAGGCACATGAGCAGCTCAAAACACACCTGCAAAAAGCGATGAAGCAAAACACCTGCTCGATCCATGGGCATGAATGCCATCAGGGACTTTTTTCGCGGAGCCTATACGTCGGACAGCGTATTCCGCTGGCCGGTGTCGCTCACCAGAACGGCACTATTCGCTTCGGACAAGACCCAAAGACCTCCGCCCTGGATGTCAATTGCAAAGCGCACGACCTCGATAATCTTTACGTTGTGGATGGCAGCTTTTTTCCATCCAGTGCGGCCGTAAATCCTGCCTTGACGATTATTGCTAATGCATTGCGGGTGGGTGATCACCTGTTGCAGCGCCTGCGTGTGCCGATGGCTGAATACGCCGCGAACGAAACCAGATCACGAGAGGCACAGCCGGTAGCCGGCTAACCACAAACATGAGACCTCACAATCAATCCCGTAGATCGCAATTGCTGATGGCCGGGCTCCTGTGTATCGCAACCCTGGCCGTCAACGCTCAGACCCAGGGCGCTTCGCTGATTTCAGGGGTCGATGCGATTGATATGACGGTCTCGGATATTGACCGGGCGGTTTCTTTTTACTCCGGCGTGCTGAGTTTCAAAAAAATATCAGATAGGGAAGTCGCCGGCGAAACCTACGAGTCCTTAGAAGGCGTCTTCGGAGTGCGCATGCGCGTGGTGCGCATGCAACTTGGCGATGAATTCATTGAACTCACGGAATATCTGGCTCCGAGAGGCCGTCTGATCCCGATAACTGCGCGCAGCAATGACCGCTCGTTCCAGCACATTGCCATTATCGTGAGCGACATGGACAAAGCTTACGCCCGGCTTCGCGAAAACAAGGTCGAGCATGCCTCCTCAGGACCGCAACGCCTGCCGGACTGGAATAAGAACGCCGCCGGCATCCGCGCGTTCTATTTCAAGGATCCCGATGGGCACCCGCTTGAAATCCTGCAGTTTCCGCCCGGGAAGGGCGCAGCAGAGTGGCATCGCGCTTCTGGCAATCTTTTCCTCGGAATCGACCATACTGCGATTGTGGTTGGCGATACCGACTCCAGCCTGCGCTTTTATCGCGAACTGCTTGGCATGCGCGTCGTAGGCGAGAGCGAAAATTACGGCACCGAGCAGGCGCACCTCAACAATGTTTTCGGAGCTCATCTGCGGATCACTTCTTTACGAGCTGAATCAGGACCGGGGGTCGAGCTGCTGGAATATCTGTCGCCTCGCGATGGTAGTCCGTTTCCTCCCGACGAACATGCAAACGATGTGGTGCATCGGCAGACCGTTGTGTTCACCCACGACGCCGATACTGCCGCCAGACAATTTTCAAATGCGCACGCCTCTTTTGTATCTTCCGGCGTGGTTGCCGAATCGGATGGGCAGTTAGGGTTCAAGAAAGCATTCTTGGCGCGTGATCCGGATGGTCATGCGATTCTGGTCGAAGAGAGATAGGCGCAAGTACATGAACCAGGGCTTACTTCAACTCGCGTTGTCCGGCACGGTGAAACTTGAGCTCGAATATCGTGAGCCGTCCGGCAAAGAATCTGAGAGGTTGCAAGAGCCTCTCGGCCATGCTTTGCAGCTCAATAGAAAACAGCGGCAGGTCCAAATCGAAGAGGAGTTCGCCTGTCTCTTGCAGGCGATCTGAATAAATCGGAGAACAACGATGACTCAAGAAGAGATTCGTTTGCAAGAATCCGGCCAACGCAAAAAGCACTGGAAACGCTGGGGCCCATATCTTAGCGAGCGAGCCTGGGGCACCGTTCGCGAGGACTACAGCGCTTACGGCAACGCCTGGGAATTTTTTCCGCACGATCACGCCCGCTCGCGCGCTTACCGCTGGAACGAAGACGGAATTGCCGGCATCTCCGACCGCCATCAGCTGCTTTGCTTTTCGCTTGCCCTCTGGAATGAACACGACCCGATCCTCAAAGAACGCCTGTTCGGGCTGACCGGAAATGAAGGAAACCACGGCGAGGATGTGAAGGAGTACTACTTCTACCTCGACTCGACGCCAACCCACTCGTACATGAAGTATCTGTACAAGTACCCTCAAGCAGAATTTCCGTACGGCCGCCTGGTCGAAGAGAACCGCCGTCGCGGGAAAGACCAGCCGGAATTCGAACTGCTCGATACGGGAGTTTTCAATGATGACCGCTACTTCGATATTGTCGTGGAGTATGCGAAGGGCGACGTTGAAGACATTCTCATCGAGATCACGGCAACCAATCGCGGACCAGACGCTGCTCCACTACGCTTGCTTCCGACAATCTGGTTCCGCAATACCTGGGCCTGGGGCGCAAACGAACCTCGCCCCGACATGCGCCATGTAGCCGGCGGTGTCGAACTTGACCATCCCGCTCTCGGTAAACGATGGCTCTATTGCGACCGGTCTCCTGAGGTCCTTTTCACCGAAAACGAAACTAATCAGCAACGGCTGTTCGGTGTCGAGAACCGGTGCGCATGCGTGAAGGATGGCATCAACGATTACATCGTGAACGGGAGGAAGGACGCTGTCGCTGCAATGCCGACGGGGACGAAAGCCGCCGCGCATTACAAATTGCAGGTTCCTGCCGGCGGGACCGTAACAATCAGGCTGCGATTGACTGATATTGATTTTTCCGGCGTTGCCGAAGCGGCATTCGACGATTTCGATCGCCTGTTCGCGTTGCGTAAAAACGAAGCTGACCAGTTTTATAGCACCATCATTCCCCAGGACCTCTCGTCTGACGCACAGAACGTCATGCGCCAGGGATTTGCCGGAATGCTGTGGTCGAAGCAGTTCTATCACTACACAATAAGGGAGTGGCTCGAAGGCGATCCAGGCAATCCCCCTCCTCCCCCGGAACGAAAAAATGGTCGCAACAGCCAGTGGCCGCACCTCTACAACACCGATGTAATTTCAATGCCCGATAAATGGGAATATCCGTGGTATGCCGCTTGGGACCTGGCATTCCACTGCGTTCCGCTGGCGCTGGTTGATTCCGATTTCGCAAAGGAGCAGCTCGTGTTGCTGCTGCGCGAATGGTACATGCACCCCAATGGCCAGCTTCCTGCCTATGAGTGGGCATTCGGAGATGTGAATCCGCCGGTGCATGCCTGGGCCGCATGGCGCGTTTACAAGATCGACAAAAAGCGGAATGGCAAAGGTGATCGCGCGTTCCTGGAGCGCGTTTTTCACAAGCTGCTGCTCAACTTCACCTGGTGGGTGAATCGCAAAGACGCCGATGGCATGAACATCTTTCAGGGCGGGTTCCTCGGGCTCGACAACATCGGCGTGTTCGACCGCAGCGCACCGTTGCCCACCGGCGGTTACATCGAACAGTCAGACGGCACCAGCTGGATGGCGATGTATACGCTCAACCTGCTCGCCATTGCACTCGAACTCGCGAGCGAAGATCCCGCGTATGAAGATGTCGCCAGTAAATTCTGGGAGCACTTCATCTACATTGCGCACGCCATGAACCATCGCGGAAATGACGGCATCGGTTTATGGGACGAAACGGACGGCTTCTTCTATGACGTTCTCCGTTTCCCGGATGGCCGAAAGCATCCTATGCGGATTCGCTCGATGGTCGGCCTCATCCCGTTATTTGCAGTGGAAACGCTGGAACCCGAACTTCTCGAGCGCTTGCCCGGATTCAAGAGGCGCCTCGAATGGTTCATCGAGAATCGTCCGGACCTCGTCGGCAACGTGGCCTGCATGCGCACGCGCGGAAAAGCAGAGCGAAGATTGTTGTCGATTGTTGGACGCGACCAGTTGCGGCGCGTGTTGCAGCTGATGCTCGACGAGAGCGAGTTTCTTTCGCCATACGGGATTCGGGCGCTGTCGCGATATCACAAGGATCATCCATATACGCTGGCGGTGAACGGAATGGAATATCGCGTGAATTACGAACCCGGGGAATCGAGCAGCGGATTGTTCGGCGGAAATTCCAACTGGCGCGGGCCGATCTGGTTCCCGGTCAACTTTTTGCTCATTGAGTCGTTGCAGAAGTTTCACCATTACCTCGGCGAAGATTTCACGGTCGAATTCCCGGCGCGCTCAGGAAACATGCTCACACTGTGGGAAGTGGCCGCCGAGCTTTCGCGCCGGCTGTCGCAAATCTTCCTTCGCGACGAAAAAGGTGAGCGCCCTGTGTACCGGGACATCAACAAATTCCAGTCCGATCCGAACTGGAGCGACCTCATTCTTTTTCACGAATACTTCCATGGCGATACCGGACGAGGAGTTGGCGCGAGCCATCAGACCGGGTGGACCGGTCTGGTTACCAAGATGCTGCAGCAGAGCGGCGAATCGGGCAAGCGTCATCAGCGCGAAAAAGCTGGAATCGCATTTGCGGATTAAATCGCGAACAAAGAGATCAACGAATTGGAGAAAAATGAAATGAAAGCCATCAGTGTGTTTCCTGGAAAAGCAAACAGCGTACACTTGGCCGATTTGGACAGGCCGTCTCTTGAGGATGTGTCCAACGGTCGCGGCGTTTTGGTGAAAGTGTTGCGCGTGGGCGTGGACGGCACCGACAAAGAAATCAACGCAGCTGAATACGGTGCGGCCCCTTCCGGATACGACTTTCTCGTGATCGGACACGAAGGATTCGGGCGGGTCGAAGCCGTCGGCCCGAACGTCACCGAATTTAAGCCGGGCGATTACGTGGTTGCCACCGTCCGCCGCCCTGGTCGCAGTATTTACGACCTGATCGGCACCAATGACATGACTACCGACGACACCTACTTTGAACGCGGCATCAATCTGCGCCACGGATATCTGACCGAGTATTACGTGGACGACGCCGAGTTTATCGTGAAGGTGCCGCAGGGATTGAAGCACGTCGGCGTCCTTCTGGAGCCGTTCACAGTAGTTGAGAAAGGCATTCATCAGGCCTATGAAATTCAGCGGCGGCTGAAAGTTTGGCGTCCGCGGCGCGCGGCTGTAATGGGCGCCGGCACCATCGGACTGCTTGCAACGCTGGCTCTGCGTCTGCGCGGTATCGAAGTCACAACCTTCGCGCGAAATCCCAAGCCGAATCTCAATGCTGAACTCATCGAAGCGCTCGGTGCCAGATACGTTATTACGCAGGAGGTTCCGGTAATTGAAGGCGCGAAACAGTTTGGCCCGTTCGATCTGATCTTTGAGGCGACCGGCAACTCGGGCGTGGTCTTCGACAGCATGCAGGCGCTCGGCAAAAACGGCGTTCTTGTGCTCTCAAGCGTTACCGGGGGCGACCGCATGATCCAGGTTCCGGCCGATCGCATCAATCTCGAATTTGTGCTTGGCAACAAGGTAATGGTCGGAACGGTGAATGCTAACCGCGAATACTTTGAGGCGGGTGTGCGCGATATGGCGCAAGCTGAAGCGGAATATCCAGGATGGCTCAGCCGATTGCTTACAGATCCAGTACGTGGGCTTGAGAACTACACCGAGCTATTCAAGAAGCTCACAAGTCCGAATGGCTCGATCAAGGTGTTCTGCGAGGTTGCAGACCTTTAGGCATCTGGTTCGAGATTGTCTGGCGGAGATTGCTTGTGAGTGAACCAGCAGAAAACTCGGATTCTGAAGCGCAACCGGCTGATTGCCCGTGAACCAGCAGAAAGTCTGCGTGCCATGGTGGAAGACATCTACGGAATGCGACCGCTAGCGACAGACGCTATGTTGAAAGCTGTATCAAATCGACCGGGCGCGGCCCAGCGCAAGCGGGCAGCGAGCTGGGAGCAATAATGGACGCTCGTCCTCTTTACATTCCTGTAGTTCTCGGGACCGCTCGCAAGGGCCGCATGAGTGCTCACGTGGCGCGCCTGCTCACGACCGAAATCTCAAAGCAGGCTGCAGTCCAGACCGACCTGATCGATATTTGCACCCTCCCCTTGCCGACCAACGACGCTGGAGAGGGTATCAAAGACAGCGGCTTCTCCAGCAAGATGGACCGCGCAGATGGTCTGGTAATCGTCGCTCCCGAGTATAACCACGGTTACAGTGGCCTGCTGAAACATGTGCTCGATAGCTGCCTGAAGGAGTACATCCACAAAGCTGTCGGCATAGTTGGCGTGTCGGCGGGCCCGTTCGGTGGGAGTCGTGTTGTCGAGAATCTGCTTCCCGTAATGCGCGAACTGGGCCTGGTTACGATTTTTTGGGATGTGAATTTCTCAGCCGTGCAGAATTGCTTCAACCCAGGCGGAGAGTTGTTGGATTCCGCATACCTTCGACGGGTTGATAAATTCCTGAAAGAGCTGATCTGGATGTCGCGAACTCTGCGCTACGGCCGTGAAAACGTCGCGTCGTAGTCGAAGTAGAACGAATACGAATACCGTTGTTTCGGATGACTATGCGATCTGGAAAAATGAAATGCCCACGCTGCGGCGCCGAGATGAACCACCACGCCGATAAGCTCATGCCCTCGGACTCAGCGACAGCAGGCTTGGATACAGAATTCGGAGTGTCCATGATCGAACTGCACAGTTGCCCGGCTTGCGGCGCAGCGGCCACGCGAAACGCAGCGTGAAATTTGCACTTTGATCTGGAGCGTTGTGCTCGACCGCGAGTGCCGCATCTGCGGCTGCGAATCCTTGGGGACGTCGGCTCCATGCTGCGAGCCCCGGCGTCCTATGGCGCTTGAGGAGTGACCCTTCGCGCAAGCTGTCCTATTTCGTGAAGCATTTCGTGGGTTCCTACCGCATCACAGGCGTGCTGATCATGCTCCTCGCTGCCGTCGCTGAAAAAGAAATCTATATTCCAGGTTCGGCGGTCATTGCTGAGAGTGGCACGGAAGCCAACACACACTTTTTCGACCATACGTTTCCCCTGAAACGACTTTACTCTCGAAACCGACAGTATGCTCTCAAGCTGGATGTCGAACCTGACTGTTGAAACATCGCGATTTCACTCCTTGACCTCGTAACTGGTGACCCCCATGCCCACTGGCTGACGCCACCGTGCTGGATGATTACCCGGAACATCGCCAGCGCAATCAGAAGGCGATATGGTCCCCGTCCGGTCAGCAGAAAAATGATGGCGCCATCTCTGGGGCTTGACATTGCCGCAGCAGAGATCATAATTGCGGAAGCAGCACGACTTCCCTCCATTTGACGGCTGTATTTTCGGGCCCATTCCTGCAACTCATCAGGTTCCAAGACCACATGGAGGTCTTGATATGCGTTCCCTGCAAATTCTTTTCTGTTTCCTCGTGCTGGCAGCTTCGCTTCTTGCCGAAGATGCGTTCGTTCCAGCTTGCAGCCTTCCCTCTCCGCTTGACGAGATTAAAAAGCATCACCCGGTGGATGCCCAGTGCGGACCGGAGGGCACCGGCGACAACGCTGCTCAGAAGGCTCAGAACGTGGTAAAGAGCAATTTCTGCGCGACCGGCACACCGCTGGTACTTACTCGAGATGTTTTCAAGACCTTGCAGCAGAAGACCAAAGCCCTAAGGGCAGCGGGAGAGATCGAATACGGCGGCGAGAATCCGCCGGCCGACCGCTCCAAGCTTCGCGACCTGATTACCGCGCAAGGCGTCACCATTGGCGACGGTTCACTGGTGCGCTACGTCGCGCTGGTTTCTGAAGCACGCCACTCCAACGTGGGCGATGGAGAGAGCGTGAACTGCGATAAGAAAGGGTCCGCGTCCAACGACATCCACCTGGATCTGGTGCGCGCACTTACAGGCGAAACCGCATGCCAGAAACTTTCCGCCGAAATGAGCCCCCATTTTCGTCCGGTGTCATGGAACCGGGTGGCAGGTACGGGATCAACCAAAAAACGCACCTCCCCGTTTGGTCCGACGCCCGTGCGTATCACCGGCCAGCTATTTTTTGATGGAAGCCACGTACCTTGTGGAGAAGTAGGCCAGCGCCCCATGAAGCGCCTTTCGAATTGGGAGATTCATCCGGTTTACGCCATCGACGTGTGTGCGTTCGATTCGTTGACTCAATGCCCGGAAAACGACGATTCAGTGTGGACGCCGTTGCACGAAGAAGACCCGCAGTAAGATCAACAGCTCTTGACCGTGTATATACGTCTGTATATACTCAATTCATGGCTGCTACCCGTGTTCAGGTAGTGAGATGGGGAAACAGCAAAGCGGTGCGCCTGCCAAAGGCTATCTTGGAGCAGGCACGCCTTCGCGAAGGGGACGAGCTCAGTGTTCGCGTGCAACACCACCGCATTATATTGGAACCCTCCAAGCCCGCAATTACTATTGAGAATCTGATTGTCCGGATCACGCCTAAAAACCTTCACCGTGAAACCGAGTGGGGCGCGTCCGCCGGCATTGAAACATGGTAAGAAACTATGTTCCCGATGCCGGCCATCTTGTAAAGGTCAGTTTTGACCCGCAGGCCGGAGATGAGCAGGCAGGCTGGCGTCCCGCGCTGGTGTTATCCCCCGCAGCGTACAACCAGAGAAGTGGCTTGGCCGTGATGGTCCCGGTCACTAGTTATCGCAAGGGCTATCCTTTTGAAGTCGAACTGCCAAAGGGTTTGAAGGTCAGCGGAGCGGTTCTGGCTGATCATGTAAAAAGCCTGGACTGGCGAGTGCGCAAGGCCCGTTACCAGGACGCAGTTCCTGCGCGGGTGCTTTCGCAGGTCACCCGCAGACTCGCGCTTCTTTTGGGTATAGTCCAAGAGGCGTAGAAGAGGCGTAGAAGGAGCCTGCCATGAGCTGGGCCAGCAAGCTAGCCAAGCCTTACCGCATTACTGATGGCGACAAATTCCGGCTGAAGGATTTCGATCCCCAGGACACCGGCCATTTTCGCTCAGAACAGCACGCTAAAGAGTTGCTGAAGAAGGGCATCGATCATCTCGCCGACCTGCAGGACAAGCTTTATGCCCAGCGCAATTGGGCGGTGCTGATCATCTTGCAGGCTCTGGATGCGGCCGGCAAAGATGGAATTGTGAAGCACGTCATGTCCGGCGTGAATCCTCAGGGATGCCAGGTCTACTCTTTCAAATCCCCCTCCGAAACAGAGCTTGACCATGACTTCATGTGGCGCTGCTACTGGCGTTTGCCGGAGCGCGGACGAATCGGCATCTTCAATCGCTCTTATTATGAAGAAGTCCTGGTGGTGCGCGTGCATCCGCCTCTGCTCGCGGCCGAGCGCATTCCGCAAGAGCTGATGACAGAAGACATTTGGAAAGAGCGCTATCACGACATTCGATCATTCGAAAGCGCTTGGGCTCGAAACGGAATCGTAGTCCGGAAGTTCTTCCTGCATCTTTCCCGCAAGGAACAGAAGCGGCGTTTCCTCGCCCGTCTCGATGAACCCGGAAAAAACTGGAAGTTTTCTGCCTCGGACGTGCGCGAGCGCGAGTACTGGGACGATTACCAGCACGCGTACGAGCAGATGATCCAGAACACCTCGAGCAAGCATGCGCCCTGGTTTGTGGTCCCTGCCGACAACAAGTGGTATACGCGGCTGGTAGTCGCTGCCGCCATCGTTGACACGCTCGAGGATTTGAAACTGGATTATCCCAAAGTGGATGCGGTCGAGCGCAAGCAGCTGGCAGCCGCGCGCAAGCAGCTTGAAAGCGCCAAGTGAATCTCGCCATTATTGCCGCTTCCGCCGCAAAGAATTAAGATGAGCGGTCGTACCAACTCTTCCCGGGGTGAAACAAATGTATCAGGCCAGGTTAAGGAACTCTGCGTACGGTCTGCTGTTTGCTTTAGTTTGCGGAATCACATTTTCCCAGGCGGCGGAAACACGCAACCAGCGTGAACGAAAGCCTCCGGAGAAACCTGCAACCGCGGAGAACGCCGGACTCGAAGCCAAGCCTGAAGATAATACTAATGAAGATCCTCTATTCAAGGGAATGAAGTATCGCGCCATCGGCCCATTTCGAGGCGGGCGCTCCCTGACCGCTTCCGGCATCGCTGGCGATCCCACCACTTACTACTTCGGAGCGACCGGCGGCGGGGTTTGGAAGACCACCGACGGAGCCATTACCTGGACACCGGTATTCGATAAAGAAGGCACGTCCTCAATTGGCAGTCTCGCTGTCGCGCCTTCCGATCCCAACGTCATCTATGTAGGCACCGGCGAGGGCTGCATCCGAGGAAATATTTCCCACGGCGACGGTATTTACAAATCGGTCGACGGCGGCAAGACCTGGAAGAACGTGGGCCTGCGCGACTCGCGGGCCGTTGGGAAATTGATTATTGATCCGAACAATCCCAACCTGGTTTTTGTTGCGGCTCTGGGCCATCCATATGGCCCAAACCAGGAGCGCGGCATTTTTCGCACTGCCGATGGCGGCAAAACCTGGGACAGAGTTCTATATAAGGATGAAAATACCGGCGGCATCGATATCGCCTTCGATCCCCACAATTCGCACATTCTTTTCGCGTCACTGTGGGAGGCGCGCCGCACTCCGTGGAGCCTTTCCAGCGGCGGTCCGGGAAGTGGCCTCTATCGTTCGAACGATGGCGGCTCAACCTGGAAGCGGCTGGAAGAACACGGTCTGCCAAAAGGCCCGTACGGTCGCATCGGCGTCGCCGTCGCGGCCAACTCCGATCGCGTATATGCGCTGATTGAAGCCAAAGATGGCGGCCTGTATCGCTCGGATGATGGCGGCGATACTTGGGACCTGGTAAACGGAAACCGTTCTTATCAGCAGCGTGCCTGGTATTACATGCACGTCATCACCGACCCGCAGGACGCCGACACGCTCTACGTGGCGAACGTGGATTTCTACCGCTCTACCGATGGCGGTCACAGCTTCAACAAGGTCAAAGCGCCGCACGGAGACAACCACGGCCTGTGGATCGATCCGAAGAATACTAAGCGGATGATTCTCTCTAACGATGGTGGGGCCACCGTGACCCTGGACGGCGGCAAGAACTGGACTCGCCAGACCAACCAGCCGACCGCGCAGTTTTATCACGTGATCACCGATAATCGGTCGCCTTACTATGTTTACGGCGCGCAGCAGGACAACAGCACCATTGCTATCGCCAGCCGCAGTGATAGCTCAACCATCGATCGCGCTGAATGGTACGACGTGGGTGGCGGTGAATCCGGGTACATCGCGCCCTATCCGCCTGATCCGAACATCGTTTACGCCGGCGGATACGAAGGCGTGGTTACTCGATTCGACAAGCGCACTGGTCAAGTCAAAGACGTTCAGGTCAGCCCGGTTCTGACCGATGGTGGCGGTGCAGCGCACCTGGAGCACCGTTTTCAGTGGACTGCGCCCATCGTGATTTCACCGCACGATCCCAATACTCTGTATGACGCCGGCGAAATTCTTTTCAAGAGCACCGATGGCGGAATGCACTGGGAAGCGATCAGCCCCGATCTCACCCGCAACGACAAGAGCAAACAGCAACCCTCCGGTGGACCGATCAATATTGATGACACCGGCACCGAGTACTACAACACCATTTTCGCGATTGCTGAATCCCCGGCTGCAAAGGGCCTTATCTGGACCGGCGCCGATGATGGCATGATTCACATCACGCGCGATGGCGGAAAAAATTGGGCCGACGTCACACCCAAAGATATGCCGGAGTGGAGCCGCATCAGCCTGATCGAAGCGTCGCCGCACGATGCCGCTACAGCCTATGTCGCCGTCGACCGCCACCAGAATGACGATCTGCGCCCGTATATATATAAAACCAGCGACTACGGAAAAACCTGGACAAAAATCACCAGGGGAATTCCTGAAACCACTTTCGTTCGCGCGGTCCGCGAGGATCCTAAAAAGCGCGGCCTGCTGTATGCAGGCACGGAAACAGGGATCTTTGTCTCCTTCAATGACGGCGCTGACTGGCGCTCACTCAAGCTGAACCTGCCCACGGTTCCGGTTCATGATCTCGCGGTAAAAAATGATGACCTGGTGTTGGCTACGCACGGGCGGTCATTCTGGATTCTGGACGATCTTTCTCCCTTGCGTGAGTTCAATGACAGCGTTGCTTCACAGAAAATGCACGTCTACGCTCCTGCTACTGCTTACCGCATCCACTATTCCGAGCGCGTGGTGAAGCCCATACTTTCCGGGCAAAACCCGCCTCCCGGAGCGGTCATTTATTACTACGTGAAGGATGCACCCAAAGGCGAGACCACGCTTGAAATCCTCGACTCGAGCGGCAAAGTGGTACGAAAATTGTCCAGCAACAAAACCGAAGAAATCGACGAGCCTCTAAATCCGGAAGACAAAAAACCCGAGAAGCAGATCAAGACTGAGGCAGGCCTGAACCGCTATGTGTGGGATTTGCGTTATGAAGGCGCAAGCCGCGTTCCGGACTATTATCTGTTCGAATACAAAGATGGGGCCAGCGGACCATTTGCCCTGCCCGGAAAATATCAGGTCCGGGTAACGGTGGATGGCCAGACTCAAACCGCTCCCTTCGAATTGAAATTGGATCCGCGGGTCAACACTTCACAGGAAGATTTGCAGAAGCAATTCGATCTTGCCCTCGGAATTCGAGACCAGATCAGCCGCATCTACGACGCGGTCAATCAGATTCAGGATGTGCGCGCCCAGGTAAACGGCCTGAAGAAACGTTTGCCCGCGTCTGACGCTAGTAAGCCAATCATCAATGCGGCAACCGATCTGGATGCGAAGCTGATTTCTGTGCGCGACGGCATGGTGCAACTCAAAGTAAAGGCCAACGAAGATTCGCTGGCTTATCCGCAGCAGATCGATAGTCAGCTGGCATTCCTGGGGATCGCGGTAAGTGATGGCACGGATTCCGCGCCTACTGACGCCTGCGTTCAGCAATTCAATAAACTCAAGCAGCAGGCTGACGAGTTGATTGCGCGCTGGGACCAGGTCCAGAAAACCGACCTGGTTAGCTTCCAGAAGACCGTAGCCGGGCAGAATATTCAGGCAATCGTCGTCCCTCCACCAGGTGAAATCAATGGAGCAGGCGGAGAGGAGCCGAAATAGTCCAAAAGGACGTGAGTCGTCCGATTTTACCTACTCGTCCGTTTTGTCCCTTTGCGGGTTTTTAAGCCGCTCGGGTATTACTCGCGTGTTACTGCCGTGTTCCGAAGGGGCACTTCAGTGCATTGACCTTCCGGGGCGCGATTGCTACGTTTAGCTTGCTGGGCAGCTACATATCTCCCCCAAGCAGCAAAGCTGCATCCAAGCCATTGAGGGGGACCTATGAAACTAGTTCATGTCTGTTACGCCGCTCTGGGCTATGCCGTAGCCCGCTGGCTCTTTAAAAGGCAGACAGTTCCGGTGATAGATCCCGTTGCGCGTTTTCGTACCATCGGTTTGATCTAAGACAGGCGAGCAGCGTTCCCCATTCCAAACGGTCTAGCCCTATCGATTGCCGGCCGTCACCTCTGACATTGTCATTCGCTGGTTAGAATTCCGATAGCGAGGCTTTTTCACTGTCGGATATGGCCTGGAAGATTTCCAAATTACTACCGTTGGTGTTAATCGCCCTTGCGCCGCAATGCGTTTATGCGCAATCCGGAAGCGAGCCGTCGCTGGGGGACGTGGCGCGAAGCATGCGGAAGGAAAAGGCGTCGGCGCACCCGGTCATCGATAACGACAATCTTTCCACGGTGATGAGCGAGGCAGAAACAAACCGCCTGAAGGGCAAGGTGCTTTTTTCTCTGGATAGCGCAGGCAAAGAGTTTCAGGTTTCATCTCCTGATGCGACCTGCAGCCTGTCTTTCAGCACTCACGCGAAAAGCCTGGTGATGTCGCCGTACGTTCCGCAGGAGATTCCGCCGGCTGAACTTTCGAAGCTGGATGGACCGGCAGTTATAAATGGCGACGCGCTGGAGGTGTCAGTCCATAACGCCAGCAGCTGGAGCGTTACCGAAATCACAGTTGGACTGACGATTCTTCGCTCAGCCAATCCGGCGAACGTCGCACGAACTGCGCGCTCAAAGGTAATCTGGGCGGCAGATGTTACGCCGCTCAATCCGCAGAAACTTTCCGATGTCACGGTGCTGCATCATTTGAAAGGAACAGTCGATCCTTCCGGCACCGCGGTGTTCCGGGAACTTCTGAATACTCCGGTCGCCGCCGATCAGGATTGGCACTGGGCAATCGTCGGGGCAAAAGGATTGCCTGCCCAGCAAGCTACAACAGGATCTGCCGAACAGAATTCGCCAGCCTCAGATAGCTCACCGAAGTTGGATTCCCACTTGTCGCCTCAGAACTGAGGCGAAACTCAGATAACTTTTTTTACCGGCTCCGCTTTGCCGCTTTTGAGGCTCTTGTACGCAGCGTCCAGGATCACCTGATTTTGCCAGCCCTGTTCACCCGGAGCAGGGAAGTGGGGCCCGCCTTCCAGTGCGGACGCAAAGCTATCCACCTGGCGGGCATAAGCCAGCTGGTTGGTCAAGGTTTCGCTGTCCACGATGTTACCGCCACGTCTCAGCGACAAGGTGATCGGATGTTCAACGTTCAAGGCATCCTCAGCCCGCAGCACGCCGTTGTCGCCGACGAACTCGACTGGTGTGCGGTAGTCCGCGCGGAATGAGACCATCAAGGTTGCAATTGTTCCGCGTTCAAACTCCAGGATCAGGGCAGCTGCGGCCTCCTGCGGTTTCGAAACCGAATCCTGTATACCGCGCCCGGTTACACGTACCACCTCATCCTTTAAAACGAAGCGCAGCATATCGATGCAGTGCACGCCGATGTCGGCAATCGGCCCGCCTCCGGCTACTTTCGGATCGTTGATCCATTTGCGGGGATGTCCGGGGTCCGCCATAAACGAAAACTCCGAGCGCGCAAAGATAACTTTCCCCACCTCGCCCGCGGCAATCCTCTCGCGCAGCCGAGCGGTGCTGTTCTCAAAGCGAAAAACCTGGGCTACGCCGAGCAGCAGCTTGGCCTTCTTCGCCGCCTCTACCATGCGACGGCATTGATCCGCATTCACTGCCATGGGCTTTTCACAGAGCACCGGCTTTCCGCAGCTCAGCGCGAGAAGGACGTCCGCGGCGTGGCAGGCATTGGGGGTGGTTACGAAAATTGCATCCACTTCTTTCGAGCGGCACAGCTCTTCAGACGAGCCAAAGGCGTGCGGAATATCGAATTGCCTGGCGGACTCGCGCGCTTTGCCAATTTCCCGCCGCGACAGTGCGGTTACGCGGCAATTTTTCGCCAGGGCAAACCCCGGCATCAGCCGTTTCACAGCGTGTAACCCGAAACCGAGTATGCCGAAACGAATCATCTTGCGTCGAATTCGCTACTCAGTTCAGAAGGACCATGGAACTGGGAGCGGAGTTGAGATTGGTAGTCGCGGCCGTGGTCAACTGGCCGGTACTGGTGTCCACTGTCAGCTGGCTGATTGACTTGCTGCCCTGGTTGCCAACGTAGATAGTTCCGCCACTATTGTTCGAGACAATGAAAACCGGCTCTGTCCCCACCGATGCGGTTGCTCCGGTGGTCAAAGCGGTTGCAAGGCCGGTGTCGTCCAGCGTGAACGCGGATACATTGCTGGATCCCAGATTCACGACATACAGGTACTTTCCACTGGGATGGACCAGCGCGGCGACCGGAGTAGTTCCCACCGCAACCGGAAAGCCTGGAATGATCGACAGTGAACCGGTTGAGGGATTGATGCTGAGGCCGGTTACCGTTTTTTCGGAAAAGTTTGTGGCGTAAACAAAATGTTCGCCGGGATCGACCGCAAGGCCGAACGGATTACCTCCAGCAGGAAAAGGAGAAGTTGAAATTGGTTGCAAGCTGCCGTTGTTCACCGTGTAACCGAACACTTCTCCCAGATTGCCGCTGGCCACATACAGATATTTGCCGGAGGGTGTAAGCAGAAGCGAAAGCGGCGCCAGCCCGGTTGGAACAGGTGATTGGGAAGATTCTTGCAGAGTGCCATCACCGGAGTTGATGGAGTAAACCGAAATATCGTTAGAAAGGCGGTTGGCGGCGAACAGGAAGCTGCCGGTCGAGTCGATGGCGAGCGCATTGGGGCTGGCTCCGGCAGGGATGCGGGGCATTACTTCTTTCAGTTCTCTGGTGCTGGAATCGACATCAAAAAGCGAAATATCGTTTTCGCCGGCGTTTGCCACATAAACGAATTTGCCGGAAGGATGCGCCACAATCGAGACCGGTGAAGGTCCAGCCTGGAAGGGCGCGCCGACGACAGCCTGCAATGCGCCCTGCTTTACTTGAAATGCGGCTACTGAATTCCCCTGGGGGAGGGTGACATATGCAGTGTGCGCATTGGAGGGATTACCGGCGCCACTGTCATTGCTGCAACCGAAATTACACGCCAGCAGCGCACAAATCATGAGCCAGCCGGCACAGGTTCTTGGTCCCATTAACTAAAACTCCTTCAATCTGTCAGTGACGGCCTGCGACCCTTTTTGATTCCGCCCAGGTGGTATACCAGTCCGGTCGAGATCCTGAAGCTGCTTTGCGAACCATTGAAGAAACTGTTGTGCACAAAATCGGCCTGCACCGCACGCACCGAGAAATGTGTGGAAAGCCCGAGGTCGATACCGCCGCCCAACTCCAGCGCCCGGGCAGAATCCCCGGCGCCGTTGCCGACTTTTACGAAGGTTCTGCCTTTCCCAATCAGGAGATGGCCGAAAAACAACATATTTCCACGGGTGAAAATGACCTGCGGACCCACGGTCGCATTGCGCACACTCAGCTGCGACCCGTATTGCCCGCTGAGTTGCGCGGTGATTCCGAATTCATGAGTCAGATTGAAGGAGGGTGCGATGGTGAACCCGTTCAGGCTGGTGCGGTCAGCAAATCCGAATGGCTGGCTGTTGAATGAGAGAAAGCTGTAACCGGCGAACAATTGGGCGCGAGGCGAATCCTGCGCCAGCGCCGAACCGGACGAAAGAAGGACCGCGAAAAAAGCAGCGGCAGCGAACCAGGCGTGAGTTCTCACAAAGAATTGGATGCTGCAAATGGGGTGAATCCGGTGGGCGCCTGGAATTCTGTGATTACTCATGCAGTTCAGTATCTGGTTCCTCGCTTATGTTGGGCCAACTATCCGTGCACAGTATTGCGAGTGCGTCTAAGCCACGCATGCTGCGCGCTATGAGTAAGGATAAAAAGCAAAAAACAGCAGGGAAATTGCCGCCAGCACCCACAGCCCGGCTTTCACCTCGCGCAGCCGGCCGGAGACCAGCTTGCACAACGGAAAGAGAACGAACCCAGCCGTAATCCCGATTCCCACATTGTACGTAAAGCTCATCAAAGCGACTACTGCAAAGGCTGGTATCAATTCGGTGAAATCGTCGAACGGAATTTTTACCACCGGCGAGAGCATCAGCAATCCCACTACGATCAAAGCCGGCCCATAGGCCTGGGGCGGAATCGCGGATACGAATGGAGAGAAAAATAAGGTGCCGGCAAAGCAGAGCGCAGTTACAACCGACGTCAAACCAGTTCTTCCGCCTGCTTCCACTCCGGTGGCTGACTCAATGAATGCGCCCGCCGTGGTGGTTCCCACCGCAGCTGCGAACACGGTGGCTAAGGCGTCTGCCGTCATAGGACGTTCGATCTGCGGCAGATTGCCTTTTTGATCCAGAAATCCCGCGCGCGCGGACAGGCCAATCAGTGTTCCCATGGTGTCAACGAAGGCGATTATGAAAATGGTCAGCACGATGGGAAAGAAGCCAATGGTAAGGATTTTCGAGAAATCCATTTTGAATAAAATCGGCGAAAGGCTGGGGGGAAGGCTGACCCACGAAGCGGGAGCAGCAGAGACCCCGGTGAAGTAAGCCAAAAACGATGTTGCCAGAATTCCAACGAGAATGGCAGCCGGGAAGCGCCGGATCAGCAGTACTGCGATCAGCACAAATCCGAAGATCGATATCAGCACCGGCTTCGATGTGAGATGACCGGCATGCACCGGCGGCCCGGCAGCGGATGCGGCCACGATTCCGGTTTGGGTCAGGCCGATGAAGGTGAGAAAGAGACCGATCCCGACCGCATAGCTATAGCGCAGAGTGGTCGGAATAGCATCGACCAGCCACTGTCGCAAGCGAAACACCGTGAGCAGGAGGAAGATCACTCCCGCCAGAAAAACTGCGGCCAGGGCTGATTGCCAGGTGTATCCCAGCCCAAGAACCACGGTGAAGGTGATGAACGCGTTCTCGCCCATATAGGGGGCGATGGCGAAGGGACGGTTGGCGTAAATGCCCATCACCAGGGTGCCGAAAATCGCGGTCAGGATAGTTGCGACGGTGGAGGGCCCGGAAGGGATTCCGGCGTTCTTGAGCACCGCCGGGTTGACCACGACGATGTAGGCCATGGTCACGAAAGTGGTCAGGCCGGCCATAACCTCGCGCGACACGGTGGTGCCCGCCTGCTCTAATTTGAAATACCGGGAGATGCCTTCGAACACGGGCAAGTAGCATACGGTATCGAATCAGATTTGGAAAATGGGGCGGCGGGAAGCTAACGGCTCAGAATTGTTTCGCGCGAAGCCGCAAAGCTCGCGACTATGGAGGCAAAGATCTTAAGTCCGTGTGTCCCGCCCAATTGCGGCTCGCTGGCGCGTTCGGGATGGGGCATCATTCCAAGCACGTTTCGGCCGGCGCTGCAGATGCCGGCAATGTTATCGAGCGAGCCATTGGGATTGGCTTCTGCAGTGATCTCTCCCTCAGGCGTGCTGTAGCGAAACACAATGCGATGATCTTGCCGAAGTTCAGCGAGGGTCCGATCATCACAGAAGTAGTTGCCTTCCATGTGGCCGATGGGAATGGTGAGAACATCGTGTTCCCGACACGCACTGGTAAATGGAGTATCGGCGTTTTCTACGCGAACGTGGACCGGCTTGCAGACATATTTCAGGCCGATATTGCGCATGAGCGCGCCGGGAAGCAGACCCGATTCGCAAAGGATCTGAAATCCGTTGCAGATGCCAAGCACCAGGCCGCCGGCGTCCGCAAAACGCTTCACTGATTCCATTACCGGCGAGAACCTGGCGATGGCACCGGTCCTTAGATAATCACCGTAGGCAAATCCCCCGGGAACGATGATGGCATCGCAATTCTCGAGATCGTGCGATTCGTGCCACAGGAATGTGACGGGCTGTTTAGCGATCTGCTGAATGGTCCAGTAGGCGTCGTGATCGCAGTTGGAGCCGGGAAAGATGAGTACGCCAAATTTCATTGGTTTAACAAAATTTTAGCATGGCAAAAGCAGCGCCGGGTTAGCTCGCCGGCGCTAGCTGAAAGCTCTGCGCCAGCCGAAACTGACGCAGAGCTGAAGCCCAGGTACGGTTTCAAGGTACGGTTTAAAGATCATCGCCCGGTGGCGGCGGCAGAGCGGGTACGCCGGGCGGGAGAGGAGCAGTCATTGGCCCAGGGCCACCTGGTCCGGGCAGAGCTTTGTGGAAGAAGATTCGATCGCCGAATGCTCCGCCGTCGCCGCGAATGGACTTGAGTTGCCGCCACTGCTCGAGCGAGAGCACTTTTCGGAGATCAAGGTTCATCATGGTGTACTCGCGTTCCAGCTTGCCACGCGCGGATAACACCTGATCGACTTGCGTTTCCACCTGGCCTTCATTCGGCACGTCGGCATCCAGCAGAGTTTGCAGCTTCAAGTCCTGCTTCTCCATGTCTGCGCCGAAATCGATCAGCTTGAGTTTGTGATCGTAAAAGATCTGATCGAGCTGAGTGATCTGACCCTCGTTAAGCTGGAGCTTCTTGGCGATGTCAGCGTTCTGCCACCATTTGCCCAGTTCTCCGCGATAGACCACGTGGAATTTTTGGTCGCGGACAATCGTTTTACCTGCTTCCTGTGCCCAAAGGGATGCGGCGAGTAACAGGAACGGCACAAGCAGCCTAGTTTTCATGGCTCTCCTTTGTCTGAACAGTTGGTGCGTATTGCGCCACCTCTTGCATCAGCAGCCCGGCAGGTTGCAGCGACGCCGGAGCCCCGCTCTGCACAACCCGCTCCACCTGGATTAAGAGCTCCTGATCAGAGATGGCTGGCGGTGGAACCACCGTGACAGCAGGCTTGGTTTTCTGAGGCACAAAGAGAATGCCAATCGCGATAATGGCGGCCGCAGCGGCCCCCACTAACACAGGCCTGCGCAGCTTTGCTCGTTCACGGCCGGCGATTTTTGACCAGACTGCCGCGCGTTGTGCCGCCCAGAATTCGTCCGAGCGATCGGCTGCTTCTCGAGCTTGAGCAGGCAGGGCGGTCAGCTCCTGCTGCAGGAACCGTTCATCGCTGGCCAGTGTCAGCTCGCTCAATTCTTCATTGCTCAGGTTGCGTATCATTTCCACTGCTTCTCCTTCAGTTCGCGCAGCTTGCCGGTGGCTCGCGCCAGTTGCGCTTTTACAGTTCCCGTCTTGATCTCGAGCAGCGCAGCGATTTCTGCCAGCGGCATCTCTTCCGAAAAACGGAGAAAGAAAATGGTGCGCTGTTGCGGTGACAAAGAATTTACCGCGCTCCAAACGGTTTGTAATTCTTCTTTGGCGAGAAGCGCCGCTTCAGGAGTCGCACCTTCCGAGACCGGATCGGGCAGGTTGGCATCGCCCTGTATCAGCCGCCTCCAGAACGACACTCGCCGATTCTTCCCATGATCACGCACCAGGTTCACGGCAATCCGCAGCAGCCAGGTTTCCACCTTGCACTCACCGCGGAAACCTTTGCGCTTCTGATAGGCTCGCAGAAAGCACTCCTGCGTAAGCGTGTCGGCCGCATCAGCATCGCGCACCAACAGGTAGATCACGCGATAAACACGCCGCTGGTGCTGCAGCATGAGCTGCTCGAACCGTTCCGCCGAAATTCCTGCTTCCTCAGTCACAGCCGCGGTAGGCAAACTGTTTGCAAGCGCCGTATCGATGCTCATGTTCTGTCAACACTATGGACGAGTTTGAAGGTGCGGGGTTTACACTGGGCGAAATAAAACATCTGACTGATGAGATTTGCAGAACATCTCCGGTTCACCGGCTCCGCGCTGAAAAAGTGGCTAATCGCGCAGACGCAGGATTCTTTCGCGGTTGGCCTGTTGTGGCTGATCGGGCTACTTGTGCTGAGGATTCCTCTGGCTCCGCTGTGGGCCCTGCTTGCAACCCTGCTGCAGTTCATTCCTCATTTCGGTCCGGTGCTGGGTGTGATCGGCCCGGTGCTCACAGCCGCCATCAAGTTTGGTGACTGGGAGCACCCGTTATATGTCCTGATGCTGTACGCGGTGGTTGTAGTTGTTGACGGCCTCGCGCTGCAGCCTTACATCATGCATCGCACCGCCAAGGTTCCTATCTGGGCATCAATTCTTGCGCCGCTGATTTTGGGCATTCTGATTCCATCATTCTGGGGAGTTCTGCTGGCGCCGCCGCTGTTGGCGGTGTTCTACGCTTACAAACGCAGAAACGCTCAAACTGAATAGGATTTTTGGGCTGTAAACGCGGCCTGCAGCTAGCCTTATCGGCGCGGATGCTATAATCTGAGTTCGCCTGGGTTTGATTCGAGGCACTCCCGAGTGTAGGCCAGCGATGATTTCCTCATACGGGCGAATCCATAAAATTGACTTGCAGTAAGACGAGGTAGAGCCATGTCCGGACATTCCAAGTGGGCGACAATCAAGCACAAGAAGGGCGCGCTCGACGCTAAACGCGGCAAGATTTTTACCCGCCTGATCAAAGAGATCAGCATTGCCGCAAAAAATGGCGGCGGAGATCCGGACACTAACCCTCGCCTGCGGACGGCTGTGGCTGCCGCCAAGGCCGAGAACATGCCGGCCGATAACATCAAGCGCGCTGTCCAGCGCGGAACCGGCGAACTGCCGGGCGCGACCTATGAGGAGTTTTCGCTAGAGGGCTACGGACCGGGCGGGGTCGCCGTGCTGGTCGATATCAACACTGACAATCGAAACCGCACCGTGAGCGAGATCCGGCATGTGTTTGGGAAAAACGGCGGCAATATGGCGGAAGCGGGCGCGGTCTCATGGATGTTTCACAAGAAAGGCGACATCGTAATTCCAAAAGCTTCCGCCAACGAAGACGATCTGATGGGCATCGTTCTGGAAGCCGGCGCTGAAGATCTGCGGGACGATGGCGAAAACTGGGAAGTTCTCAGCGCGCCGTCGGCTTATGAAGCCATTCTCGAAGCGCTCAAAGCTGCCGGCGTCGCGCCCGCATCGTCGAGTGTTGCCATGATTCCGCAAAACTACATCAAGCTGGAAGGCGCTCAGGCGACACAGATGATCCGGCTGGTCGAGGCGCTTGAGGAGAACGACGACGTGCAGAATGTGCATTCTAATTTCGACGTCGATCAGAAGCTGCTCGAAGAAGTGGCGGGCTAGTCAGGCCGGCGATACGTGCTTCACGGCGAAGCGGAAGATCTTACGCTGTGAATTGGCGCGTCCAAAATCCACAAAATCGATTTTCAACACAGCAGTGGAAAACTCTGTGGAAATCGCGGAAAGTCACATCTTAAGATCCCTAGAATCTGTAATTTATGCAACTTGCACTGGCCCGGGTGCTGGCACTTTGGTGGTACGAAAACGCCAAAATGCGCCAAAATGGCTGGCGTGAAGGTTCGCCTCGACAAGTTGCTACTCGAAAGGGGCATGGTGCCCTCGCGGGAGCGCGCGCAGGCGCTCATCCTCGCCGGAAAAGTACTGGTTGATGGCCAGAAGATCGAAAAATCTGGCGCGGCGGTAGGCGATGATTCTGAGCTTCGCTTGCTGGGCGAGGACCTGAAGTATGTCAGCCGAGGCGGGCTGAAGCTCGAAGCTGCACTGGAACACTGGCAGATGGATGTGCGGGGCAAGGTTTGCCTTGATGTCGGCGCCTCTACCGGCGGTTTTACAGATTGCCTGCTGCAGCACGGCGCCGCCCGCGTCATCGCGGTTGACACAGGACACGGTCAGATCGATTTTCGCCTGCGGCAGGATGTAAGAGTACGGCTGCTCGAAAAAACCAACGCCCGCTATCTGACGCGTGAACAGGTGGGCGAGACAGTGGATCTGATGGTGATGGATGTATCGTTCATCTCCGCTACCCTGGTGCTGCCGGCGGTTATGAACGCAGCTTTCCCGGAGGATCGCGCCGGGAAGCGCATGGTAATCCTGGTCAAACCTCAATTCGAAGTCGGAAGAGACCAGGTGGGTAAAGGCGGCATTGTTCGCGATCCGCAGGCGCAGGCCGCCGCTGTTGATAAAGTTCGCCACGCGCTTCTGCAGCTTGGCGCCATATCAACCGACTCGATGGAATCGCCAATTCTGGGCGCGGAGGGGAACCGCGAGTTCCTGCTACTAGCACATTTGTGATGGCTGGCAAGCATTTACAATCATTTGTTCATGGCCGCTCAAAAAGCCGTCGGAATCATTTCCAAACCAAACAAACCAGAACTGAGCGGCATTGTGCCGCCGTTAGTCGCATGGCTCCGCAAACACCGGTACGAGATAGTTGGTGATCTCGAAACTGCCCCACACTGCCCGGGCCTCGAGGTGGTTGCGCGCGATCAGATCTCATCGCGGGCGTTGAATCTGGTGATCGTTCTAGGAGGCGACGGAACCCTGATTTCTGCCGCTCGAGCGGTGGCCAAGGCCGGTATTCCGGTGCTTGGCATCAATCTCGGCTCGCTGGGCTTTTTGACCGAGGTGCCGCTGGAAGATCTTTATCCCACACTGGAGGCGATTGAGAACCAGTGCTGCAACGTGCAGGTTCGTTCCATGGTGCACTGTGACGTGTTTCGTGAAGCGCAGTGCATCGCCCAGTTTGACGCGCTTAACGATGTTGTCATCGGGAAGGCAACCATCGCGCGTTTAAATCATTGTGACGTTTATGTGGACCAGCTTTTCGTGTCGAGCTATCAGGCAGACAGCCTGATTGTTTCGACACCCACCGGCTCAACCGCTTATTCGCTGGCGGCAGGCGGGCCGATCCTTATGCCGGAGGTGAATGCTTTCGTAATCACGCCGGTTTCCGCGCACTCGCTTACTCATCGCCCGCTGGTTGTGCATGACAGCTCGGAGATCGAGATACGCGCCCGCACCGGCGAAGACAATGCGTACCTCAGTATCGATGGGCAGATCGGGATGCCGGTGCTGGATGGCGACCGGCTGCACTGCCGCAAGTCGCAGCATCAGGTGAAGCTGCTGCATACTCAAGGGACGTTCTTTGACGTGTTGCGAGCGAAATTGAAATGGGGACAGCGCTGAAAATGGCATGGGCGCCAGCGTCAATCGCATTCGGTGCGGTGAATGCGATGACCTGGCACCCAAGTTGAGGAACTCAGGCTGCGGCTTTTGGCCCGCTCGCTTTACCTTTCTCTTCGTACTCTGCGACCACCTGAATCAGCTTGGCCATGTCGTCCGCGTGTTCTTCTTCCTTGGCCAGAATTGATTCCATTACGCGCCGGCTGGTCGGGTCTGTATCTCCCAGATAACGAATGATTTCGCCATAGGAATCGATGGCTATACGTTCCGCGACCAGGTCTTCCCGAATCATGGCTACCAGGCTGGTGCCTTCAACATATTGCGAATGGCTGCGCGCCGACAGCCCTTCCGGACTGAAATTCGGCAAGCCTCCAAGCTGCGTGATGCGTTCGGCAATCTGATCAGCGTGTTCCTGTTCTTCTTTGGAATGCTCAAGAAATTCTTCTGCTACCGCCTGGGCATGGATACCAGTCGCGGCATAGTAGTGGCGCTTATAACGCAGCACGCAGACAATCTCGGTTGCGAGCGCTTCATTCAGTACCCGGATTACAGTCTCGCGATCGGCGCGGTAATTCTCCGTCACTGCGCCGTTTTCAATATGCTGCCGGGCGCGGCGGCGAATCTCTTCGATATCCGATACAAATGAACCTTTTTGCGGTTGAGGTTCAGACATGATCTCTCCTCGCCTGCCCGGCAATCCTAGTTCAAAACCTTCCTGTTACAACCAGGACGATGATAATCAGCAGAATCAGACCCAGTCCGCCGCTCGGGTAGTAGCCCCAGCCGCTGCTGTAGGGCCAAGTGGGCAAAGCGCCAAGCAGCAACAGAACCAGGATAATGATCAGAATTGTTCCCATAGAGTCCTCCGCGTTTTCAAGCTCTCAGTTTTCTCGAATACCCCACCAGCTTACCTGCGCCATGCTGCTGCCCATATCAGGTGCAGGCTGTAACCGCATGGGAATGATTCTGTAAGCGCAGTTCCTGAAAATTCAGCAGTGATCCCCTCAAGACGCATCCAAGAAAGGCCTGATTCAAGGCGGAAGAAGGACAACATGAATGCTTCTGACATGCTGGTGGAGCGCTTGATCGATTGGGGCGTAGAAGTGATTTTTGGCCTGCCCGGCGACGGCATAAACGGAATCATGGAGGCGCTTCGAACCCGTCAGGACAAAATAAGATTTGTCCAGGTCCGTCATGAGGAGACAGCGGCATTCATGGCATGCGGTTACGCGAAGTACACAGGGAGGCTTGGCGTATGCCTGGCGACATCAGGCCCGGGCGGGATTCATATGCTGAATGGCTTGTACGACGCCAAGCTTGACCATGCGCCGGTGCTGGCCATTACCGGCCTGCAATTCCATGACTTGATTGGAACCTTTACCCAGCAGGATGTGGCGCTCGATAAACTTTTCATGGACGTCGCGGTGTTCAATGAAAGGATCATGGGCGCCGCTCATGTAGAAAACATTATCGACCTGGCATGCCGCACTGCTTTGGCCTATCGAGGCGTTGCCCACATAACCATACCGGTAGATTTCCAGGAGCAAGAGGTCAGCAAGCGTCAGCGCTCGAAACGCAATGTTCCGCACCATACTTCCGATGTAAATGCGCCTTTAATCCCGCTTCCGCGCCGGGATTACCTGGAGAGGGCTGCGGAGATCCTTAACTCTGGAAAGCGGGTAGCGATCCTGGCTGGTCAGGGGGCTTTGCAGGCGGGCGAGGAACTGGAACAGACCGCAGAAATTCTGTCCGCCCCCATCATCAAGGCGCTTCTTGGTAAAGCAGCGGTTCCTGATGACAGCGCTTACACCACCGGCACTATCGGGTTGTTGGGAACACGTCCTTCGCAGGAGGCCATGGAGGAGTGCGACACGCTGCTAATCGTAGGCAGTGCGTTTCCGTATATCGAATTCATGCCAAAACCTGAACAGGCGAAAGGTGTTCAGATTGACCGAGATCCCAAACAGATCGGGTTGCGCTACCCGGTCGAGGTCGGACTTGTCGGGGACAGCCGGCAAACCTTGCAGGCGCTACTCCCGTTTCTGCGACGGAAGTCGGACCGCAGTTTTCTTGAGAAGGCGCAGGCAGGCATGCGCGAATGGTGGAAAGCCATGGAACAGCAGTCGACGCGCCGCGACCAGCCCATGAAACCGCAGAATGTGGCCTGGGAGTTGGGAAAGCGGCTGCAGTCCGATGCAATTGTGAGCTGCGACAGTGGAACCATCACCACCTGGTTTGCTCGATTGATTCCGGCGCGCAAAGGGCAGATGTTTTCACTTTCCGGTACGCTGGCGAGCATGGCTCCCGGGTTGCCTTACAGCCTGGCAGCGCAGATTGCTTACCCTGACCGGCAGTGCGTCGCGTTCGTGGGAGACGGCGGCTTCTCCATGCTGATGGCCGACTTTGTTACGGCGGTGAAATACAACCTCCCCATTAAAGTAGTGGTAATCAAGAACAATACGCTCGGTCAGATCAAGTGGGAACAGATGGTGTTTCTGGGGAACCCGGAGTTTGGAGTTGATCTTCATCCCATCGACTTCGCGGCCTTCGCGCATGCGTGTGGCGGGGTAGGGTTCAGTGTAGAAAATCCGGACGAGTGCGGCCGCACCATTCAGGAATTTCTGAACGCACCTGGTCCCGCGATTTTGCAGGCGCAGGTTGACCGGCTGGAACCACCGCTTCCGCCAAAAGTCACTGCCGAACAAGCCCTGCACTTCGCGGAATCGCTGGCGCGCGGAGAGCCAGATCGCGGGAAGATTGCAATGACCGCGTTCGCTGACAAGATACGAGAGTTGGTTTAGCGCTTCCCCGGTCCCGCGCTATACTCCGTCATCGATGGCGAACATACTGTACGGAGTGAACGGCGAAGGAGCCGGGCACTCGACTCGTGCCAAGGCGGTTATTTCACATCTTGAAAGTGCGGGTCACCGGGTCCGGGTGGTGTCGTTCGATCGCGGACTGGCAAACCTGAAGAATGACTTCGACGTAAGCGAAATTGATGGTTTGCGGCTGGCTTACGTTAACAATCAGGTGCGCATCCGGCGCACCCTGGCGAAAAGTATCTTCGCGGCCCGCAAGATCAGCCGCAGCATCTCTAAGTTATCCAGGTCAGCCCGGCAGTGGGAGATTGACATGGTCATCACTGACTTTGAGCCGATCTCCTCACGTGTGGGCCATCGCCTTGGGTTGCCAGTAGTGTCCATTGACAACCAGCACGCCCTTACGAATACACGCGTGGTTTATCCCGCCAAGTATCGCCGCGATGCGGCCCTGGCGAAGCTGGTCACCCGGGTAATGACTCCGCACTGCGATGTTTGCTTTGTGACTTCGTTCTTTTCCGCCTCAGTGAAAGATCGTCGTACATTCGTTTTTCCTCCCATTCTTCGCCAGGAGATATTGAGAGCGCGGCCGATCCAGGGTGAGCATGTGCTGGTGTATGTATCGACGCCGGCTCCGGCGCTTGCAAACATTCTCGAAGCGGTCAGGGGTTCTTTCATCGCCTATGGATTCGAACGCGAGGGCCAGACTGGGAGCGTCCACTACAAGCTTCCAGATATGAACAGCTTTCTTCACCATCTGATAACCGCGAAAGCTGTCATCGCCAACGCTGGTTTCTCATTGCTGACCGAAGCACTTTATCTTGGTAAGCCTTATCTTGCGATTCCTATCAGCCACCAGTTCGAGCAAACATTCAATGCTTACTGGTTACAGAAACAGGATTATGGAGTTTATTGGGACCAGCTGAACAAAGAGCGAGTGGAGGCATTTCTGTACAATTTGCCGCATTTTCGGCAGCAGCTCGCGAGCTATCCCCGTCAGGCGAATAGCGCACTTTTTTCCAAGCTGGACGCTGTTATCGGCGAGCTTAGCGGAATGCGGGATCAAAGAACGCAAGGTGGCGAGCTGAATGCCTGACCGGTTCGAGAATCATCTTCCCGAACTCGAGACTTCGCCGAAACCTCAGGCGCGAATCCTTCAGATTCTCACGCTGGCCAGCCTGGCGCTTGCAGTCCTGGCCCTGTTTCTATTCGCCTGGATTGCAGAAAGTGTATCCCTGAACAAGGCCATTGTCTTTGACGCCGCGGTCAGGGCCGGAGTGCACCGGTATGCCTCTCCATCGCTAACCAGGTTTATGTTCGGGATTTCATATCTCGGGGGAAATGGCCTGGTAATCAGCGCCTGCGGAGCGTTTTTCGTTTTTCTGTATTTCCGGTGGCGGCGCGCAACCCTTTGGCTGGTCATAACTATTCTGGGAGCTTTGGTCCTGGACGTGAGTTTGAAATCAGGTTTTCATCGCCAGCGGCCCGCCCCATTTTTTGGAGCGATGCCGCTTACCTACAGCTTTCCCAGCGGCCATTCTCTGTTCGCGTTCTGCTTTTATGGCGTGCTGGCCGGTTTGTGGGCAGGGCGAATTCGCTCAACCCGGCTGCGGATTCTAATCTGGGCTGCGGCGGCGCTGCTGGTTTCCCTGATTGGACTATCGCGTATTTATCTTGGCGTGCACTATCCGAGCGACGTGATCGCGGGCTATCTTGCCGCTACCATCTGGGTCGGAACCCTGGTCGGGCTCGACCGGTTGCGGGTTCAAAGAAGGGGTCGCCGTAAGAAGCAGATCTCCGTTCAGCACTAATCCGCAATGGGAGGATAATTTGCGAACAACTTATCTGACTGTGAGCTGGGGGTGGTGCAGCGCAAGCTGTCCGACGGAAAATCGATGAAGACGGCATGGCAATGCACTCCGTCCGGTCCCCACTCGATGACATGGCAATGCGGGGGAACGTGGTTCAATTCGCCCTCTTCGGTAAAAATCGGCTGATGGCAGAGCGAGCCGTCACAGTCATGAGCAGGTTCGATCTGGACGCTGAGCGGGTCGCTCGTAAGGGGCGGTGAGGGATAGTTTAGGTATCTCATAACGAATGCGTACCTAAGATTCCTCATCCCCAGTACAGGTTTTCCCGTAGAACAAAAATTTCCTGAGACTTTGCTTTCGGGAGCTGCGGCGTGGGCGATTTTGCGCTTCCATTCACCCTCGAAATATCCCCGATGGGGCGTTAATGCTAGTGGTTTGTTGAGTTTACGTTGTCCTTGCAGGTTCTGGAGGGCTATTTTGGTTTGACCAACACCTATGGAGAACGTGTACCCTATAAAGCAGGATATGACGTCATATCAGAATGGCAAGACTCTGCTCTTATTGAAGCCTCGAGGCTTCTGCGCGGGGGTGGTGCGGGCGATCGACATCGTTCGCATCGCGCTGGAGGCATTCGGCCCGCCCATTTATGTCCGCAAGGAAATCGTCCATAACCGTTTCGTAGTCGAGGAGTTGCAGGAAAAGGGCGCGATCTTCGTGGACAGCGTTGAGGAAGTTCCGGCGGGCGAGCGTGTGATCTACAGCGCACATGGCGTATCGCCCGAAGTGCGCGAAGCCAGCCGCCATCGCAACCTGCGAGTGATCGACGCTACCTGTCCCCTGGTGACCAAGGTCCACGTGGAAGCGGTGAAGTTTGCGAAGGAAGGTTATTCGCTGATTCTTATCGGCCATCGCGACCATGACGAAGTTATCGGGACGCTGGGAGAAGCCCCAGTGGTGACGCAAGTGGTGGGATCTCCGCAAGAGGTGGAATCGCTTACCGTTCCTGATCCGAACCGGGTTGCGTACCTGACGCAGACAACCTTGAGCCTGGACGAGACCAGGGACATTATCGCCGCGCTGCGCAGCAAGTTTCCGCAGATCAGCGGGCCGCATGCGCAGGACATCTGCTACGCCACGGAAAATCGCCAGGTTGCAGTGAAACAGGTAGCCTCCGACGCCGACCTTCTGCTGGTGGTCGGTTCCGACAACAGCTCGAATTCGAACCGACTGGTGGAAGTGGCGCGTAATCTGGGTACCTCGTCGCATCTGATCGACAGCTTCCGCAACATCCAACCCGAGTGGCTGGAAAACGTAAACACCATTGCGTTGACTGCCGGCGCGTCTGCGCCAGAGTGTCTGGTGGAAGAAGTGGTGAAGTTTTTAGGCAGCAAGGGATTCGACAATGTGAAGGAAGTTGAGGTCATGCCTGAAAACGTGCGGTTCGGTTTGCCGCCGGAGATCGTGGAGGCAATTGCGAGCGCTCCCGCCGGCGCGACCATGGAGTAACAGAGAAAATATGGAAGATACCTCCCTTTCTTCTCAACCCATTCCTCAAACTCGTTTTGGAAAAATTGATGATTTAGCCAGCCGGGTGGCAGCGGCCATCGACGGCGCCCGCCAGTTGCTGTTTTCACATCAGCATGCGGATGGCTATTGGTGCGGTGAACTGGAAGCGGATGCTACGCTGGAAGCGGACTACATTCTGCTGCATTCACTTCTGGGAACAGGACTTCCGGAGCGCTTTGCCAAGGCGGCGCGTTACATCCTGAAACATCAGAACGAAGATGGCGGCTGGAGCATTTACGCGGGCGGACCTTCCAACATAAGCGCCTCGGTGAAGGCTTATTTTTCACTGAAGCTGGCCGGCTACGGTGTTAACGATCCGGCGCTGAAACGGGCGCGTAAAAGAATCCTTGAGATGGGCGGAGTGACCGAGGTTAACACCTTCACCAAGATTTATCTCTGCTTCTTTGGACAGTACGACTACGACGCAGTACCGGCGATTCCACCGGAGATTGTTCTTTTTCCCAATTGGTTCTGGTTCAATATTTACGAAATTTCATCCTGGTCGCGCGCCATCCTGGTGCCGCTCTCGATCGCCTACGCGAAAAAGCCGTTCAAGAAGGTGCCGGATGAAATGGGTATCGACGAGCTGTTCGTGGGCGGCAAAGATGTGGCTCGCATGCATCTCCGCTGGGACCGAAAGATGGTCTCCTGGCGTAATTTCTTTCTGAGCCTGGATCGCCTGACCCATTGGTTTGAGCGCGTCCACATCCGGCCCTTGCGCTCGCTGGCTTTGAAGCAGGCGGAAAACTGGATGCTGGAGCGTTTTGAGATGAGTGACGGGCTGGGCGCGATTTTTCCGTCAATGATGAATTCCATTATTGCGATGCGATGCCTGGGGTATTCGGTAGACGATCCGCAGGTGATTCGTGCGCTGGATGAATTCGAAAAACTGGGCATTGAGGAAGAGGACACGTTCCGCATGCAGCCCTGCAAATCTCCGGTGTGGGACACCGCCTACGCGCTGTTCGCTCTGGGAGAAAGCGGAGTTCCGGGCGACGATCCGCGGATGGTGAAGTGCGCGGATTGGATCCTGCAAAAGCAAGTGCGCACGGCAGGCGATTGGAAAGTAAAGAACAAGCAAGGACAGCCGGGCGGCTGGTACTTCGAGTTTAACAACGAGTTTTATCCGGACGTGGATGACAGTGCCATGGTCTGCCTGGCATTGACACACGCTGATCATCCTAACGGCCGCTATCAGCGCGAGTCGGTGCAGCGGGCCATCGACTGGATATTTTCCATGCAGTGCAAGAATGGCGGCTGGGCGTCGTTCGACAAGAACAACGACCGCATGGTCTTTCAGTACGTTCCATTCGCGGACCATAACGCCATGCTCGATCCGGCAACCGTCGATATCACCGGACGCATTCTCGAGATGCTGGCTGCTTACGGATACGACAAGAATCACCCGGCGGTACGCAAGGCGCTTCAGTTCATTCGCAATGAGCAGCAGGCGGACGGCTCGTGGTTCGGGCGGTGGGGCGTGAATTACCTCTATGGCACGGCGCTGGTTTTGCGCGGCCTGGAAGCTATCGGCGTGGACCATCACGAACCCTACGTACAGCAGGCGGCGGAATGGCTTCGCATGGTGCAGAACGCGGACGGAGGATGGGGTGAGAGCTGCGGATCTTATGATGACCCGAACTTGAAGGGCATCGGCCCGAGTACGCCATCGCAGACCGCATGGGCGATTCTGGGACTGCTGGCTGCAAACGACACGCGCAGTGACTCGGTGCCGCGTGGCGTAGCATATTTATTGCGCACCCAGAAAAAAGATGCTTCATGGGACGAGCCGGTGTACACCGGAACCGGTTTCCCTCGCGTGTTTTATCTGATGTATCACATGTATCGGCAGTATTTCCCGCTGCTCGCTCTCACTACCTATCAGAAAGTGATGTCGGAAAAGGGCAACTGAGCCGTCAGCTTTCAGCCATCCGCCATTGGGAAGCCAGTGGCTGGTGGCTGAGGGCTCACGGCCATGCTTGCGTTCGTTACTGGCGCGACCGGATTTGTAGGCAGCCATGTGGCGCATGCGCTGGCTAAGCAGGGCGCCAGGCTGCGTCTTCTGGTGAGACCGGCGAGCGATCGCAGGAACCTGGACGGGCTGGATGCTGAGCTGGTGGCGGGGGATCTGCGCCAGCCATCGTCGTTCGAAAGCGCGCTGCAGGGATGCGACGCCCTGTTTCATGTTGCCGCCGATTACCGGCTCTGGGTGCGCGATCCGCAGCAGATGTATCACGCTAATGTCGATGGCACGCGCGCGATTCTGGAGATCGCCAGAAAAGCCGGCGTGAGAAGGACCGTGTATACCTCGAGCGTAGCGACTATGGGGTTCACCGGCAATGGCCATCCGGCGGACGAAAATTCGCCGGTATCGCTGGAAAACATGATCGGCCCGTACAAAAGTTCGAAGTTCATGGCGGAGCAGATCGCGCTCGAAGCAGGGAAGTCAGGCATGGAGGTGGTGGTGGTGAACCCCACAACTCCGGTGGGGGAGAGAGACATCAAGCCAACGCCTACGGGGCGGATCGTGGTGGACTTTCTTAGGCGCAAGTTTCCCGCCTACGTCGATACCGGCTTGAACCTGGTCGATGTGCGTGAATGCGCCGATGGCCATATCGAGGCGTTTGAGCGCGGGAAGAGCGGGGAGCGCTACATTCTTGGCGGAGAGAACCTGACCCTGAAGCAGATCCTGGACCAGCTGGCTGCGATTACCGGTTTGAAGTCGCCGTGGCTGAAGGTGCCCTATGTGGTGGCACTCGCAACCGGAGTGGTCGATGAAATGGTGACCGGTCGCATCCGCGGCAAAGAACCTCGCGCGACCATTGATGCGGTACGGATGGGGCGAAAAAAAATGTTTGTCTCCTGCGAGAAGGCTGAACGGGAACTGGGTTGGAGAGTGTGTCCGATAGATGGCGCGCTACGACGGGCGGTGGAGTGGTTCCTCAGGAATGGATACGTATAAATGCCCGAATCGCGAAAAATCGGGATGGTTGCGGCACTGGAGCGCGAGATTCGTCCTTTGATCACAAGCTATAAGCATGTAAAGCATTCGTACCAGGGCCGGACCTACAGCTTTTTCGAGTCCGACCGAGTGGCAGCCGTGTGTGGAGGGATCGGGCCGGAAGCGGCGCGCCGCGCCACCGAGGCAATGATCGCAATCTACAAACCGGAAATGGTCGTTTCAGCCGGTTTCGCGGGTGGGCTGGATTACACGCTCCATATCGGAGATGTGTTTTGTCCCGAGCTGGTGATTGACGCGTCCGATGGAAGCCGTATCGAGGCAGGCGGGCGATCCGGCCAGCTTGTCACGTTCGGGAGCATTGCCGGTTCTCAGCAAAAGGCGAAACTGGCGAACGCGTACCAGGCACAAGCGGTAGACATGGAAGCGGCCGCGGTGGGCCGTGCGGCGGGCCGCCATGCCATTGCGTTTTGCGTGGTGAAGGCAATTTCCGACGAAGCCGAATTCGAGATGCCGGGGCTGGAGAGATTCGTTGGGACTGGCGAGGGCGCAGGTTTCAGGCAGTGGAGTTTCGCCGCTTACGTGATGTTCCGGCCCTGGCTATGGGGCCGCGCCTTTCAGCTGGGGTCAGGCAGCGCGAAAGCTGCGCGCGCACTTTGCCGTCATCTCAGCGCACTGGCCCGCTGTGCGCGGAACGAAACCGTGCCCGGCAGCGTTGATCTGGCGATGAGGACCAAGTGTTGAGTTCAAATTGCACAAAGTCCCCGATCCTGGTTGTACTCGCGGGGTTGAGCTTTGCCCAGCCGCAAGCTAAGCCGCTGATGGTGGAAAGCTTCCGCAAAGGGTCGACCCATATCGCGGAACGCACGCATGCAGGTCGAGGTCAAGCTCACAAATTCCAGCCCGAACCAGGCGAGCACTACTAGATGGCTACCGCGCGCGAGATCGAACCGCAAGACAGGTCGTTCAGAATTCCCGCAACCATGCAGGCCGCAGTGTATCGGGGATTGAACGATGTGCGCCTGGAAACGGTTCCAGTGCCTGAGATCGGGCCGGGAGAGATTCTGGTGCGGGTCCACACCTGCGGCATCTGCGGCACTGACCTGAAGAAAATTTCTACCGGATCGCACTCCGCTCCGCGCATTTTCGGACATGAGACTTCCGGGGTAGTGGCGGCCGTCGGGCAGGGTGTCAGCAATTTTGCTGCGGGCGATCGAGTGATGGTGTTTCATCACATACCGTGCGGGAATTGCTACTACTGCGAGCACAAAACTTTTGCGCAATGCCAGACCTACAAGAAAGTAGGCTGCACGGCAGGTTTCGAAGCTGCCGGCGGAGGGTTCGCAGAATACGTCCGGGTGATGGATTGGATTGTGAATGCGGGCACGGTGCGCATCCCGCATAATGTCTCGTTTGAGCAGGCCTGCTTCGTTGAACCCGTAAACACCTGCATGAAGGGAATCGAGTGTTTGCGGTTGCAGGCCGGCGAATCGGTTCTAGTGATAGGTCAGGGACCGATCGGCATCATGTTGGCAACATTGGCTCAAAGGGCTGGGGCCGATGTGACCACTTCCGATTTGTATCGGGAGAGGCTTACAATATCAGCAACCTTCGGTTTGCGAAATTCTGTGGATGCTTCGCGTGACGACGTAGTACAGCGCGTGCGGGAACAAACGGATGGACGTGGAGCCGACGTCGCCATTCTGGCTGTCAACGGAAACAACCTGATTCGCACTGCGATGGATTCAGTTCGGCCGGGAGGTCGAGTGCTGCTTTTTGCGCAGACCGCGCGTGGCGAAGCCACCATAGATCCGGCCGCGATTTGCGTAGATGAGAAGACGTTGTTGGGGTCGTACAGCGCGTCGGTTGAGTTACAGGATCACTCGGTGCGGTTGGTGATGGATCGTGAAATCGAGTTGGACCGGCTGATCAGCCATCGTTTTCCGCTGTCGCGCTGCGTGGAAGGTCTGAATCTGGCTGCCCATCCTAAACCTGACTCGATGAAGATAGTGATTCAGCCGGGTAGCTCGTGGGAAGGAATTTAAGTGAACGGAAAGATGACCGCTGCCGTCCTCTACGGTAAAGAGGACGTGAAAATCGAAAAAGTCCCGATCCCGCGCGTGGGTGAGGGTGAAGTACTGGTGAAGGTACAGGTAGCACTGACTTGCGGAACCGATCTGAAAGTTTATCAGCGCGGATACCACGCGCGCATGATCGTGCCCCCCGCATTATTCGGCCATGAACTGGCAGGTGTTATCGAGGAAATCGGGCCGGGAGTTCGGGGCTTCAAGCGCGGCATGCGAGTGGTTGCGCTGAATTCCGCGCCTTGTCAGATGTGCTTTTACTGCTCGAAGCACCAGGAGAACCTGTGCGAAGACCTGTTGTTCAACAACGGCGCCTACGCTGAATACATTCGCGTGCCCCGGCGCATTGTTGAAACCAACATGCTGGCTGTTCCTCCTGATGTGAGCTATGAAGAGGCCGCGATGGTGGAACCGCTGGCCTGTGTGCTGCGCGGACTGCATGAGACGGAAGTTGAAATTGGCGACACGGTTACGGTTGTGGGGGGCGGTCCGATTGGCCTGATGTTCATGCAGGTCGCCAAAGCCATCGGCTGTAACGTGATTGCGGTGGTGAAGCGTGATTCGCAGGTGGCTGCGGCCAAGCGCATGGGGGCCCACGAAGCCGTGCAAATCACCAAAGTAAGCGACCCGGTAGAGGCGGTGCGCATGCTGACCACCGGGCGCCGCGGGTCCGACGTTGTGATCGAAGCGGTTGGCCGCTCGGAAGCCTGGGAGTGGGCCATTGACATGGTGCGTAAAGGCGGAACGGTAAATTTTTTCGGTGGTTGCGCCAGCGGCACCAAAGTGCAACTCGACACCAATCGCCTTCATTACTCTGAGATAACTCTGAAGGCGACTTTCCATCACACGCCGGAAACAGTTCGCCGGGCGTTCGGGCTTATTTCCGAAAAGAAGATCCGCTCGAATGACTACATTACCGGAGAGGCGCCGCTTTCCCGGCTGACGCAGGTTTTGCGGCACATGCTGAACCGGAACGGCGACATCAAGACCGCCATAATTCCCGGACATTGACGGTGCCGGCAGACCTGACTTCGCTGAGGCGATCCGAATCATCTGATGAACACAGCTGTTACCGCCGACTCGCAATCGCCCTGGCGAACTCTGCCGGGCGAATACGCTATTCCTGAACATCCGCCAACTCTGGCAGAAGCTCGCGAGTATTGCCGGCGCTTGGCGCGCACCCACTACGAAAACTTTTCCGTAGCCACCTGGTTCCTGCCGCGTCATTTACGGCAGCACTTTTACAACGTGTACGCTTATTGCCGGATCTCGGACGATCTGGGCGATGAGACCAACAATCCAGCCGCTTCTCTTCAGTTATTGAGTGAGTGGGAAGCCGAGCTGGATGCGTGCTACACGGGACATTCTCGCCATCCGGTGTTTGTCGCTCTCTCTGAGACCATCAAGCAATTCGATATCCCCAAAGGACCATTCGCCGATTTGTTGAAAGCTTTTCGGCAGGACCAGACTGTTACCCGCTACCCGACCTTCAACGACCTGCTCGGATACTGCGAGAACTCCGCTAATCCCGTAGGCCGGCTGGTGCTCTATGTCTGCGGTTATCGCGATCCTGAGCGCCAGGCATTGTCAGACTTTACCTGCACCGCGCTTCAGCTCGCGAACTTCTGGCAGGACGTCAGTGCTGACTGGAACAAGGGCCGCATCTATGTGCCGTTGGAGGACCTGCGCCGGTTTGGGGTCAGCGAACAGGACATTGCGGAGTCCCGTAACAGCGAACCATTTCGCGAGATGATGAAATTTGAAGTAAAGCGCGCGCGCGAGTGGTTCCGGCAGGGGCTGCCGCTAATTAAGAGTGTTGACCGCTCACTGGCGCTGGACATTGAACTGTTCAGCCGTGGCGGTCAGGAAATTCTGAATGCGATTGAAGCTCAGGGTTTCGTGGTGCTTGGGAGACGTCCATCAATCTCCAGGCGCCGCAAGCTGTACCTGGCGGCTGGTGCGGCGTTAAGGAATATGTTGTGAATGTCGCGGTAGAACCGGTCGCGGGCAGCTTTTCTCCCAGCTCTTCACAGCTGGCGCTGGCTTATTCGGTGTGCCGCGGCATGGCCCGCGCCGCCGCCAAAAACTTTTATTATGCGTTCATGGTCCTGCCTCGTCCCAAGCGTCGCGCGTTATGTGCGGTGTATGCCTACATGCGGCGTTGCGATGACATCAGCGATGACACCCTGATAATGGCGGACCTGCGGCGCCAGCGGCTGTCCGAATGGCTGGAAGCAACTCACAGAGCCTTTGCCGGCCAGCCTACCGATGATCCCATTCTGCTCGCGCTTACCGATACCCGGCGGAATTTTTCGATTCCGGTGGAACTGTTCGATGAGCTTGCCTACGGCACCGCCATGGACCTGCAGGTTACCCCGGACACATCCGCCGCGGGCGATCCGGTGGTT